>Ga0182014_10000605_pt1 | contig 48151 bp, 47 predicted proteins | sample 612S2DmetaG_FD_120489 | JGI IMG/M metagenome (GOLD analysis project Ga0182014, IMG submission 120489) | Permafrost microbial communities from Stordalen Mire, Sweden - 612S2D metaG | ecosystem: Environmental > Terrestrial > Soil > Wetlands > Permafrost | place: Sweden: Stordalen | collected... | reverse complement strand
TAAAACTTCTATTTAGGCTTTAAATCTATAAAAAAATTATTTTAAGCAAATTATTTAAAAGTTAAGATCAATATATATTTATAATATAATTGCTAATTTTAAAAAAAATATTTCAAATAAGAGGAGATGAAACTATAACACTAGCTTCAAATCAGAATGCTGAAAGTAATAGTACTAAGGGTTCATCTGTGATTCATCATCATGATATTCTTATCATCGGAGGAGGGTTGACCGGACTTCGAGCCGCCCTGCAGATCTCGGATGCAGATCTCGACGTAGTAGTGATTTCAAAGGTTCATCCATTAAGATCCCATTCAGTTGCAGCCCAGGGTGGTATGAATGCCTCTCTTGGCAATATCCCTGGTGAAGATGGATCCATTGATAGCTGGGAAACACATGCATATGATACGGTCAAAGGTTCCGATTATCTTGCCGATCAAAATGCTGTTTCAATCATGTGTCGTGAAGCTCCAACCACTGTACTTGAATTGGAGCATATGGGGATGGTATGGTCAAGGTTGGATAATGGGAAAATAGCTCAGCGCCCATTCGGTGGTGCAGGGTTTCCAAGAACCTGCTATGCAGCGGATCGTACAGGGCATAATGCACTCAACACTCTCTACGAACATGTAATGGACTGTAATATTCCTATCTACGAAGAATTTTTTGTTACATCATTAGTACATGATAATGGACGGTGTGTTGGATGTACTGCTATTGAAATCATGACAGGACGGGTTCATGGTTTTGTCGCGAAGGCTATACTTATGGCAACCGGAGGTTTTGGTCGGATATTCAGTAAATCGACAAACGCACTCATTAATAATGGTGACGGTCAGGCAATAGCACTTCGTGCTGGTGTGCCGCTTAAAGATATGGAATTTATTCAATTTCATCCAACCACCTTATACGGGACCAATATTTTAATGAGTGAAGGAGCACGTGGTGAGGGTGGTATTCTCGTTAACCGTGATGGGGAGCGTTTCATGAAACATTATGCCCCTAAATCAATTGATCTAGCCCCAAGGGATGTAGTAGCACGGGCCATAGAAATGGAGATTGCAGAAGGAAGAGGTTACGAAGGAGGCTATGTTCACCTTGATCTACGCCATTTGGGTGCTGATAAAATCATGGAACGTTTGCCGGGGATTAGGCAAATAGCCATAGATTTTGCCGGCGTGGATCCTATAATAGACCCGATACCCATACAACCTGGCCAACACTACTCTATGGGTGGAATAGATGCAGACATAAATGGGGTTACATTACTTACTGGATTTTATGCTGCTGGTGAATGCGCTTGTATCAGTGTACATGGGGCAAACCGACTCGGTGGAAATTCAATCCTAGAAACGGTGGTTTTCGGGCGTCTTATAGCGGATAAAATTATTGAAGATATCTCGAATATTCCCAAACCCGAGGTTGAATTAGTAGAAAACGCTGTGCAAGAAATTGATACAAGAATCGAGCAGATTCTTGAGCGGACAGGAGGAAAACACCTTTTTATTATTATAGATTCCATGAAACACACAATGTTCAATAAATTCGGAATCTTTCGTGATAGTCAAAGGATGAAGGGGGGACTTTCAGAAATTAAAAAATTACAAGATCAAGTTTCTCAGGTTTCCATAAATAATAAGGATAGAGCAGTAAATCAAGCTCTTATTCGGCTCTTGGAACTTGAAAATATGCTTCTACTTGCTGAAGTGGTTGCTTACGGTGCCATTAACAGGGAAGAGAGTCGAGGCTCCCATACTAGAACAGATTATCCTAAACGTGATGATAAACGATTTTTAAATCATACAATAACCTTAATACAAGATGGAAAGATAAATATTTCCAATAAACCCGTTAATTTAGGCATGTTTGAATTAAAGGAGCGCGTATACTAATGAAACTAAAAGTCTACCGATATTATGAGGGGATGGTTTCACCCCGCTATGATATATTTGAATTTGAACCATATTCAGGAATGACTGTATTGAATGCGTTATTCCAGTTTCAGGAACAATTCGACGATTCTCTTGCCTTTCGATACTCATGCAGAGGCGCGGTATGCGGCACATGTGCCATGCTAATCAACAAAATCCCAAGGCTCGCATGTAGAACACAAATAACATCTTTAATCAATGAAGAAAACAAGATTTCCCTTTCAACCTATCCTGCAATCGAAGAAACCGTACCATGGGATCCTGAAGATGAGGTTTTGGTTGAACCTCTTCCCCATCTTCCCGTCATTAAGGATCTTATTGTAAATACGAGTAAATTTTTCCGAGATTACTTATTTGTGGAACCTGTATTAAAACCATCAGATCCAGCTCCCGAAAAGGAGAGGTTAATGGAGCCAGCAGCAGTAAAGGAACTTGAACAGTATACTAATTGTATCCTCTGTGCAGCCTGCTTCGGAGCCTGTCCGATTAACGGGGGAAATCCGAAATATCTAGGACCTGCTGCCTTAGCTAAACTATACCGTTTCTATATAGATCCAAGGGAGAGAAAGAGAAAATCTAGGTTAAAACAGGCAGATATTCCGTATGGATGGTGGGCATGTGAATTTCGTGGCAATTGTCGTTTAGTATGTCCAAAGAATGTTCCACCTAACACTGCAATCGCGAAAGCCAGAGTTGAACTAACGAAAAATAATAAATCAAGGTGAGTGATGGATATGCAAAAGGAAAATAATTCGTTATGCGATGGACAGATCCCCGTTACTAAACAATTCCTCAAGGAACTTTCAGTCAGCAAAGGAATTCCCACTAGGGATGAGGCAGATAAATTCTTTGATCTAATGCAGTTTCCAAAAATCGTTACTTAAAGAATGGAGTAAGAAGTAGCTATGGGAAAATTCTACTGTTAATTAAATCTGAAAATAAAAATAAGTGATTGTAGGTGAAAAATTGTATGAAAAATAAGGATTTAAATTATTATTATACCATGGCTAGAAATATGCTCGAAGATTTTTATATGGTTTGTGATGGTAAACCTGACTGGATATGTACGCCAGAGAAGTTTGGATCTTCCATCGGTTTAGGGGGTGCTGGTCAGACTAAGACATTTGAAGCCAATTATTATGCTTTACATCAGTATCGTTTGAAGATGCGGGTAATCAAGGCTCATCATGAGCCGGAAATGTCGATTTCAATATTTGGAAAAGAATTAACTATTCCAGTTATGGGTGCTGCTCTTTCAGGAGTTAAATATAGTCTTAATGATGTAGTTTCTGAAGAAGCTTTTTATTGGGGCCTTTTGAAAGGAGCACAAGATTGTGGGTCTATAGGTATGGTGGGGAATAGTCCTGCTTGTCCTGATGAATTGGGTGTAACAATTGTGGGGGAGAATGATGGATGGGGTATTCCAATATTTAAGCCTCATTCGCAGGAGCGGCTCATTCAGCTTTTTCAATTGGCTGATGAATTAGATGTTATTGGAATTGGTGTAGATCTTGATGGTGCTGGATCCATGTTTTGGACTGATTCTGAAAATAAGCTTTATCGGAAAAGTGAGAAGGATCTTCAGGAGTTGGTGGATTGCACTGGAAAACCAGTGATTTTCAAGGGTATTATGAGTGTTGAGGATGCGGTTAAGGTTGTGGATTCAGGTGCTAGTGCCTGTTATGTTTCTAATCATGGGGGCAGAGTTCTGGATTGTGGTCAGGGAGTGGTGGAGGTGCTTCCAGATATTGCAAAGGAGATATCTGGGAAGATTCGCATTCTGGCTGATGGTGCTGTGAGAACAGGATTTGATGTGCTTAAAATTCTGGCTCTCGGTGCTGATATAGTATTGATGGGTAGGCCTCTAGCAATGATGTCGGTAGCTGGGGGTGATGCAGCGGTGAAGATGTACTTGGAGTATGTGAAGCAGGATATCAGTAGGGCTATGATTTTGACTGGGTGTGATAATCTCAAAGATGCTACTATTAATATACTAGCTAGATCGGAGTATAGATAATTTTTTGATAATTGGAATGCAGAAATGTTCTTCAAATATTAATTTTTCCAATTTCTGAGATTTAATTCTTTATTTTACAATAATTTTTTTTAATTGAATTAGGGATTTATGAAAAATCATAAATTATATATGCAGGCAAGTACATACTTTCAGTAAAGTGAATTCATACTGGTGTAAAATGATGGAAAAGTTGGAAATAGAGGATGTTGGTGTAGAGATGGATAAGGTTGAAGAGAGAATCCTCGATTCTGCCATGAAGGTTTTTTCAATAGATGGATATAAAGGTGCCACAACCATTAAAATTGCTAGTGAAGCTAATGTTAACGAAATTACTATTTTTCGTAAATTTAATTCAAAAGAAAATCTTTTGAAAATGGTTATAGAAAAAAATAACTTGGAAACACTGGAAAAACTAGATTCTATTCTATGCAGAGAAAAAAATGTTGACACAGAGATATGTGTTAAAACTCTTGGAATAAATTTGAAAAAATTATTAGATGACAGAATGGATTTCATAATAATGTTAATGATAGAAGGAAGAAAAAGACCAGAATTAAACCAGTTATACTGTTTATTTAGAAAGAAAATGCTTGAACATCTAAGAGATTACTTCCAAGAACAGATGAAACAATGCAATATACGCTCCGTTGATCCTGATATATTAGCTCAGACTTTAATTAGTTTCATATTCCAAAACAGTGTAAATGAAAAAATTTTCGAGGAAAAAGTATTAATAGATAATGAAAAATTATTTGAAGAATATACAGATATTCTAATGAGAGGAGTTTTAAATTTAAATTGTAAAAATTAATTTAATCAAATTATTAAGCGTTAATTTGAATTTAAAGAATTTATTAATGTTAAATAAAGTAGTAGTGGGGATATTAAAATGTTTACTCGAACTCAAAACATCGAAGTCGATGAAAAAAACGGAGCAGATTTAGGGGATATGATTAACACATTTAAAGGAATTGCAGACAATCCCTTATCAAAGTTTTTTCTAAATCGAACTTTGGATTACTGTCAGAAAGATGAAGGCAATCGGCTGGAAGTCTGTTTAGATCTTTATTTAGGTAATAGAGAAGATGCATGTAATAGTTGTAAGGTATTATCCAAATTTGTATCTTACATTATCCATAAGGGTTCTTCTAGTTTTGGTGTTTCAGAAGATGAACTTAAAGAAACCATGCAAGATAAATACTGGGTTAAAGGTTTAAGTAGTGTAATTAAAGGCATTGCCAGTTTCGGAGTGCAGACACCTTTTGTACCGGGAGCACCATTCCAGGTAGTATGGAACCTGAGTAAAGCTTGCAACCTGAAATGCGCCCACTGTTATGAAGACGCTGGAAAAAAGGATGAAAATGAATTAAATAGACAAGAAGTATTGGATGGACTGAAAATCATGGCCAAGGCAGGTGTAACCTCCATAGCCTTCTCAGGAGGAGAACCCACAATACATCCTTATATATTGGATTTCATTAATTATACAGATGAACTAGGCATGTTCCCTGCTATAGCTACCAATGGATATGCACTTTCCAAAAAAAATGTATGTGAAAAATATATTGAAAATGGTTTGAAATTCGTTCAAATAAGTATAGATGGTATTGAACCAGAAACTCATGATACATTCAGAGGAGTAGATGGTGCATGGGTTAAGGCTGTTCAAGCAGTTAAAAACTGTGTAAATTCAGATATCTTTGTGGAGGTCGCTACTACAGTAACAGAATATAATTTCAAAGAAATCCCGGATATGATAAATTTAACTAGAGATCTTGGAGCGGATTGGTTTATGATCTATAATTTCATACCCACTGGTAATGGTGAAAACATCGTTAATTTGGATATTTCTCCACCAAAACGATTGGAATTATTAAAAACAGCTTTCTCTGAGAATAAACGTGGTAAAATGGAGATTCTCTCCACTGCACCTCAATATGCTGTAGTGGCTGATTCATTGGATTCAAATGAGTCTAAGGTGATTCCTACACATTTTTCAAATCCGGAATATAACAGCTCATCAGTTAGGCAATTAGCAGACTTCATTGGAGGTTGTGGAGCTGGAAGATTTTATATGAGTATAGAACCAAATGGCGACATGTTTCCATGCGTTTTTTTCCCCCATAGGGATGAAGTAATTTTAGGTAATTTGCTTGTAGATGATTTTGAGGATGTTTGGAAGAATAACAATCTTTTAAAGAATCTTAGAGACAAAGATATGCTCGAAGGACATTGTGGTGAATGTGAATCCAGAAAAATTTGTGGCGGATGTAGGGCTCGGGCATATAATTATTTCGATAATGTGTTGGCTCCAGACCCGGGTTGTATAAACAACACTTATGAATGGAATAAAATTAGATCCAAAATTTTAAGAGAGTCCACAGAGCTTTCCAATGGTGATATTTTGGTGGATTTAGCCAGTAAATAAAATTTTAAAATTTTTAATTCAGGTTTTCATTTAAAAATAATAGGAGTTGATGGCAAATGGATGTATTACTTATAAATCCTTATGATGAGAATGCTGTGAAGAATGGTTTAGGCTTTATTACTCCTCCATTAAATCTCTTGTATTTAGCTGGAGCATTAGAATCTTCAATGTCAGTTAAAATTATAGATGATGATTTAATGAAAATGGGTTATGAAAAAGTATGTGAATTAGCATCAAAACTTGATCCTTCTGTGGTTGGTTTTACCGCCACTACTTCCAATATAAAAACTGCTTTAAAATATGTTGAATCCGTTAAAGAAGTTTTGCCAAATTCTTTAAGTGTTATAGGGGGTCCTCATGCCACTTTCGTACCTATTGATACATTGAAAGAATCACCATCCTTGGATGTTGTGGTTATTGGTGAAGGTGAGGAGACATTCACTGATTTGGCTAGTAAGTATTGTGAAACGAGTCATTTAAATCTGGATGAAGTAAAAGGTATAGTTTATCGTGATATTAAAACGGGGAATATAAAATTAAATCAACCACGGCCATTGATTAATGATCTAAATTCGATTCCATTCCCAGCTAGACATCTGGTTCCATTTGAATCATATGGTTCCACTAAGGATAAGACTAGTGATATGATAACTAGTAGAGGATGTGTTTATTCTTGTGGCTACTGTTCATCGTCACTTGTTATGGGTAAGAAATTCAGGTCTAGGAGTCCTGAAAATGTGGTTGATGAGATTGAGGAATTACAGGAGAATTATCAGATTAAAGATATAGCTTTTATGGATGATACTTTCATGCTTAATAAGAGAAGGGCTAATGCAATAGCTGATGAAATAAAAGGTAGAGGATTAGATATAGGTTTTGTTGCTTCTTCAAGAGTTGATATGGTTGATAGAAATCTGTTAGAGAAACTTAAAAGTGCAGGATTAAGCACTTTATATTATGGAGTTGAATCTGGTTCACAACGTGTTCTGAATCTTATGAAGAAAGGTATTACATTAACGCAAGCTGAAAATGCTGTTAAATCAGCTAAAGATATTGGCTTAGAAGTTTTAACATCTTTCATCTTAGGATTTCCGGGTGAAACTAGTGAGGAAATAGAAGAAACTATAAATTTTTCTATAAAACTCGATGCAGATTATAGTCAATTCTCTATTTTAACTCCATTTCCAGGTACTCCCATATATAATGAATTAAAAGAGAAGAAGTTGATTGACACAGAAAACTGGGATAAATATACAGTATTAAAATCTGTGATTAAATATGATGAATTAGGATTAAGTAAAAAGATGGTTGAGCGAAAATTAACGAAAGCTTATTTAAAATTCTATGCCAGACCTAAGTATCTTCTTAAACACCGTCATATGCTTAAAGTAATATTAGAAATCGTCTACCGAAGCTTCGTATTACCTAAAATTAATGGTGGAGATAGTAAAGGATGGTACCAAAAATTAGAGAATGAAACATCAGCAAAATAATTAAAAATTTTTTTTTAATACTTTTTATTTTATTTAAGTTTATAGGATCCTTCTCTGACTACTTTAGGAGTATTCAGAGTTAGGTCGATGACTGTAGAAGGTAATTCATTTTCAGATTTCCCTGTATCTAAAATCAAATCTACTGAATCATCTAATTGTTTAACAACTTCATTTACAGATCTGGATGGTTTTTTACCAGATAAATTAGCACTGGTTGTGGTTATAGGGAATAATTTCGTAAGCTCCATGCAAATCCTGTTGTTTGGGATTCTAATACCAATTTTTTCTCCGCCTGCTGTTAAAAGTTTTGATATAAATTCTTTTTTTCTTAAAATGATTGTAAATGGACCTGGAAGAATTTCATTAATAATATCACGTTTAGTTTTATCCAAATAAGCTATCCTGTTTATATCACTAATTTGAGAAAGACAAACTGATAACGGTTTATTAAAAGATCTTTTTTTAATATAAAAAACTTTTTTAATAGCATTTTCATCGTATATATTAACTCCCAATCCATAAATAGTGTCAGTTGGATAAACAACTGTACCTCCATCTCTTAAAAGATTTAAAGCAAATTCAATCTTATCCTGCTCTGGCTTCTCCGTATCTATTTTAATTATTTTCATTCCAATCATAAATATTCACATAACCAAACATATATCCTTTCGGAGTTTTCAATTAAAGTTTATGCTGGACAAACTGCGACCTCATGTTAAAATATTATTGGATCCATTAGCTGAAAAAATTAACATTAACCCTAATATTATAACCATTATTGGCCTTATACTGAGCGTAATATCTGCTTATATGTTTGCAACTGGAAGTTTACTTATAGGTGGGATTTTTATAGGATTAAGCGGTCTTGTAGACATCATTGATGGAGCAGTAGCTAGAAAACATTCCTCAACCACACCATTTGGAGGTATTCTTGATTCAACCAGCGATAGATTTGCTGATGCATTCATTTTAATAGGTATAATATATGGTGGGTTTGTAAACTGGATAATTGGAATACTAGCGATACACGCTTCGTTAACTGTAAGTTATGTGAGAGCCAGAGCAGAATCAGAAGGTATAAAATGTAATGTAGGAATTGCAGAAAGACCCGAACGCTTAGTTATTCTCATGGCCGGTGCATTTTTAGGTTACATATTTAATCCCATTATTATGGGTTTAGCGGTAGCTTTAGTCATGATTTTAGGTTATGTAACAGTACTTCAAAGGTTGAATCATTCTAGAATTGAATTGAAAAATTAACTAATCAATTTGAAAATTCTTTAGTTAATGGGATTCTGGATTAAAATACTATAAAAGAAGTATTTTTTCACATTTTTTTTTTGAATGATGATTTTATCATGAATATTTTAGTAAAATCCAAATTATCTTAAAAAAAAGGTGTATAAAAATGGAAGAGGTTAAACGGATTAAAAAGGATGTGGAACTCTTTGCAAAAAATATAAAAGAAGTAGAGTCCATAAACGTTATTGATTCAGAAAAAAAAATAGTTGAGATGGCTATAAATTACTCTAAGGACACCATCTATTATTTGGAAAAGGATGATAATTTAACAGCATTTGGCTGTATAACCTATGCACATGGTCTACTTGATGCAATACGCTTGCTACATAAACTAATATAGGAACAAATTCATAAAAAAATTAATATTTTTAAATAAAAGAGTTTTTTTTACATTAAAAAGTTAAAAAGGGATTATATATGGTAAATTTGTTTGGAAAAGAATCCCAAGTAGAAAAATTCGGACGACAACACGTTAAATTAGTCTATGAGTGTGTGAAAAAACTTAAGGATATTATGGCATGTTTTTATCTGAATGACTTTGACCGTTTAGATCAAGAAGTAGAAGAATTATCAAAAATGGAACATAAAGCAGATGTAATCCGCAGACAAATGGAAATAGAATACTATCACGGAGCTTTCTTACCATTTGATCGAGAAGATAGAATAGTTCTAGCAGAATTGTTAGATAATGTGGCTGATATGGCTCAGGAAGCAGGCTATAGAATTTGCATCAGCAGAATACATTTTCCTTCAAAAGGACAAAAGGATTTTGAAAAGTTCATAGATTTAATTATTGAATCTGTTTCAGTATTAAAGGAATGTATTGAAAATTTAGATATTAATTTGGGAGAGGCCATGGCCAAGGCGCATGAAGTGGAAGAGGTTGAAGAAAAGGCTGATGTAATTGAAAGAAAAATACGGAAAACAATTTATCAATTATATCGAGATGAAAAAATAGGTATTTTAACACTAATGGAACTTAATAATATAGTTTTAAGATTAGGTAATGTGGTGGATCGGGCAGAAGATGCTTCTGATAGGGCTCTTATTATAGCTGCTAAAAGACGTGGATAAAAAAAACAATTACATGAAATATCAAACTTCAGGAAAATTGCAGAATGCAAGAAATGATTTAAGATTCCTTCTAAATAAAGGTTATAAGAAGGTAATGGCTATTGATTTTGTTGGAAACCATTATTTACTAGATAAAAAAGAGCGTAATTTTTTAAATAGAACTGTTTTCTCCCAGAAAAAATCTCGATCTAGGAAAAGTAAAGTGGTTCCATTATGTAAAATAAAAGGGAATACTCTACTTATTGACGGTTATAATATCCTAATAACGATAGAAAGTATATGTTTTGATGATGATTCTATCATTATCAGTGATGATGGAGTTATGAGGGATGTGAATGCTGTTTTTGGGAAATATAAGTTTAAAAAAATCACAGAAAATGCTTTGAATTCAATTATGAGTCTTATTAGAGTATATCAACCAAAAGATGTCAGAGTTTTCTATGATAAACCTGTTAGTTTTAGTGGCAAACTAGCAAAACTTACAGAAGGGATTATGGAAAACCATGGAATCTCGGGAAATTCTGAAACCGCTGTAAATGTTGATTATCGATTAATTAAACTATCTAATGAAACTGGTGGTGTTGTCGCAACTAGTGATGGTATTATAATGGATAAAGTAGATTTTATTCTAGATCTACCATGTTATATTTATAAAATTAAGAAAAAGAATTTATCATTATCCAAGTTTATTATTAATTGAAAAAAATATTTTCAAAAACAAAATTATTGTTTTTTTTGAATCTCGAATGTGTCCTAAAAATAATTTAATGAGTTAAAAAAAAAAGTAGGGTTAAGACATAAGTTTTAAAATTTTTTTTAATCTATATCTTCAAATCTACCCTGTAACTTTTCCAGTACTCCAGGTAAGGTGGTGTATTCCATTTCATCAGCAGGTAGTCGATGTGGTTCGAATGGACCATGTCTTCTCATGTATTCAGCTATTTCAGATGCAAGTACACGTGATCGGTCATAGGCAGGGTCATCAAACATGTCTGCAGGACCTATTAGTTTACTGTCAGCTATTTGGAAACCCATAGCCATTACTCGTGGTGGGCCATCAAATCGTACAGGATAAGCATTCCGCTGTGCTACAGGCATTAATGGACCGTTATGTGAACCTCTCATCCATCCACCTACTAAATGAGGGAATGCAAAAGGCTCTACAACTTCTCCTGCAGCCGGGAATCCTGATTGAGATCTTACAATAGCTACAGGATCGTCTTTTCCCACATATTTTCCTGCCAGTAGGTTTAATCGTTCTGTGCTTACAGAAGCAGCTATTTCATTGTCATCTCTTCTCCAGATTCTTTTTATGACATATCGGCTTATGGTGCCTAAAAGCGCTAATAAATCGTACATTTCATCAGGGCAGCTCATGATTACTTTTTGGTGTTCCATTACATCGAATATTTCAAAATTAAAACCATTATGCAGGGAAGAGTCTATTACTAATCCTGCGGTGTTGAAAGGGTCTGCGAACATTTTATATATAGGTAGGTTAAACGCTCCGGGTTCGGTTTTATCACAGGCGAAAATAATTACTGGATCGCTGGGTCTTTCCTTAAATTCCATTTCTGCAACTCCGGGACCCATTCCTTTAATGTTTCCTGAGAATGTGTCTGTGAGTAGATCTTGACCTGCTCCATATAGTTTTAACTTTTTTGCAACTGCTGTTGCCTCTATAAATGCATTCCATGCTAGTTTGTGGATATCTTCATTTTCTTCACCATTTCTGTGAGTCATTATGAGTTCTGTATCATCTCCACAATTAGTAACATAATAATCCATTAGAAGCTCTTCTTCTTTTGCAGTTTCTAAAATTTCTTCACATTTTTTTAATAAGGCTGGATGAGCCAATCCATGTCCTGCAACACTGCCTACATCTGCTTTTATTACACTAATAGTAGTTTTTACCATAAATTATACCTCCAAAAAATCTGTTAAATTTTTTTTATTCAGCATTAAAGCCGATAAAAAATATTCTTTTAAGGTCAGTAGATGAACTAAATAATTTATAGTTCAAATAGAATCTGTCCCATAGTATTAAGCTGTCTATAATGACTTAGCATTTTATTTAGTCTTTATATAATAAATCTATATTGTAGCCATATTTATTCTTTTTCCCATTAAATCTATAAAAACAATTAGTCATCATTCTTTATAATCTTCTTTAAATTGATTTTACTCAACTTTCTTTTTACTTCTAATGCCATTTCTATAGTTTTTGATTTTCCACCTAAATCGGGGGTAACTACTTTACCTTCCCTTAATACAGCTTCCAAGGATTTTTCAAGTTTATTGGCTTCTTGAAATTCTTTTAAATAATTAAGCATCATCACAGCAGAGAGTATCATGGCAGAGGGGTTAGCAATCCCCATTCCTGTAAGGGCAGGCGCAGAGCCATGTACAGGTTCAAATAAACCGTGATCATTCCCAATATTTGCTGAGGGAGCTAATCCAAGACCCCCAACAAGACCTGCGCCTTCATCTGATAATATATCTCCAAATAAGTTAGTTGTTACTATACAATCGAATTCTTTAGGATTTGTTATTAAAAACAGGGCAGCTGCATCTACATATTTATCCTCTGCTTTGATATCAGGATATTGCTGTGCCATATCATAAAAAATATCTTTAAATAATCCATCAGTTTTTTTTAAAATGTTTGCTTTGTGAATTGCAGTTACTTTATGTCTTTTTGTTTTTTTTGCATATTCAAAAGCGAATTTGCAGATTCTCTGACTTGATTTCTTTGTAACTACTCTTAAAGCAGTTGCTCCAGCTTCAGTATATTCTTCTACTCCTGAATAAAGTCCTTCTGTATTTTCTCTTAATATGACAAAATCTATATCCTTGAATAAGGATCTCACCCCTTCACGAGATTTCACGGGCCTGATATTAACGTATAGATCCATTGCCTTCCTCAGGGTTATTATGGCGCTGTTTTGACCCGGTACAGTGGTAACTGCTCCGAAAAGGGTTGCATCTGATTCACGTGTTAATTTAATAGTGTCATTTGGAATGGTTGTTCCTGTACGCTTAAAGCATTCATTACCGGCATATGCTTTTATGTAATTTAATTCAATGTTTAATGCCTCTAAAACATGTAAAGTAGCGTCCATAACCTCTAATCCTATGCCATCACCGGGTATAACAGTTATATCGTACATAATATCATTTTTATTCTTGATCTATTTTCGTAATTTTTTATAATTCATTTAGATGAATAGTTATTCCAAAGAATAAGATATATTGCTATTAAAGAATATAATAAAGTACCTGAAGTAATTTTAATAAATACACTATTATGAAAATTTTTCAATTTTTTAAATTTATGTAAAAAACAAACTTTTAACGGTGGAATATAAATGGAAAGGGAAGATAATATTAAAAGATTAATTCAGACTTTAGGAGAAGATGATGAACATATTAGAGTTCAAGCCTCTGATTTACTTGAGGAAATTGGAGAGCCTGCAGTGGAATCCCTCATAGGTGCTTTAGAAGATGAAAATAAAAATATTAGAAGATATTCAGCTAGAGCCCTTGGAGAAATTGGAGATGAAAGAGCAATAAAACCGCTTATCAACAATTTAAGGGATGATAATAAATGGGTTAGACGTGAAACTTCAGGAGCTCTAAGTAAAATGGGAGATACTGCAGTTGAGCCATTAGTAGAATTATTGAATGACCCTGAGTGGAGGGTTAGAGGAGGGGCTGCCTGGGCTTTAGGAAAAATAGGTAATAAGAAGGCAGTAGAACCTTTAATTAATTCAATGCAGGATGAAAGTGGTTTTGTGAGAAGTGGTGCTGCATGGGCGCTGGGGAATATAGGTGGTGAAGAAGTTATAGATCCCCTGAAAAATGCTTTGAACGATAAAAGTAGTTATGTTAGAAAAGTTGCAGAGAAGTTTCTAGAAAATATGGATTGAAAATAAATTAATATTTTTATCTCTAGAATTTTCTGAAATAATTCTTAACTATGAATGAATATGAAAATTTTTTTAATCTGTTATTTTACATTTTTTCTTAAATGAAATTGAAATAATTATAGATTATAAAAATTCGTGGTTGGATATTCTAAAATAAAATTTTACGGGGTGGTTCAAATTGAAGGTAAGTATTGTAGGTGCATCGGGAAAAGTTGGAAAATCCGCTGCATTTTGTTTGGCTGAGGAAAACGTGGCTAATCAGCTGGTATTAATTGGTCGAAAAGAAAGTTTTGAGCGAATTGAAGGCGAATCTTTGGATATGTATGATGCTATGGCAGCTAAAGATATCAGAATTTCTATTAAGGCATCTTGTGATATGGAAGATTTACAAGATTCTGATGTTGTGGTTATAACTGCGGGAGTTCCTCGTCAAGCTGGTATGTCCCGGTTGGATATTGCAGTGCCAAATGCTAAAATAGTTGCAGAATATTCAAGAATTATCGCTGAACATTCGCCTCATTCTATAATATTAGTCGTAACTAATCCTGTTGATGTAATGACTTATGTGGCGTTGAAAGCATCTGGATTTGATAAAAATAAGGTTTTTGGATTAGGGAATCACTTAGATTCGTTGCGGCTTAAAAATATGCTAGCTAAACATTTCAATATCCATGTTAGTGAAATTCACACTAGAGTGATAGGGGAGCATGGGGATCATATGGTGCCTCTTGTTAGTTCTACTTCTATAGGAGGAATATTACTTAAAAATTATGCTTTAAATGGAAGTATTGACATTGAAGGGATGGTTAGGAAAGTTATAAATGCTGGTAGTTATGTGATAGATAAAAAAGGTTCAACAGAATATGGTCCGGCTTATGCTATAGCTAATATCATCACTACTATTCTAAATGATGAAAAAAGGATATTAACAGTCAGTACTTATTTAGACGGTGAAATTGAAGACATAAAAGATGTATGTTTAGGTGTACCCGTTAAATTGGGTGTTAATGGTATAGAAAGAATAATTCCTATAAAAATGAATGATAATGAAACTAAAGCTTTAATAAATGCCGCGAAAGTGGTTAAAGAGAATACTGATAAGGTAATGTTATCTTTGGATATTTAAATTAAACAAATTTATTTTTTATTAAAAAAATATATTTGCAAAATGTAGTTAAACTAGGTAATGGTAGGTTATTAAGCCTTTTAGTTCTATTTTTTAAGTTTTAATTTCAGAGTTTTTTACATTTTTTTTATATTTTATCTTTTTTCCTTAATTTTTTATTTTTAAGCTGATTTTATAAAATGTAAAAAAATTATTCAGAATTATTTAATGTCTCTTATTTTTTAATTTTTTTTATTTTGCAGTTATTTTTGGGACTATTCCTCAGTGTGGGTCTTATTGTTAATGTGATGGTGTTTAATCTTAAATATGATAAATTAGGATTAAGAAATCTATTATTTGTAAATGTTTGACTTAAATCGCTAATTCGTGATTAAAACATGAATAAAGGTTTAATCATTTTTAATTTATTCTATAACTTTTTTGGGGACTTAATTACATCAATTATTTTTATAAAGTTTAATGGCAGCTAGATACATTTATATAATTGTTCAGTTAAACTATATTTACTAGCAAAAACTTTGAACATTGTTTAAAAAAAATTCGATTTACTACATAATCTTCAAAGATCAAATAAAAAACGGAAATAAAATTATTTCCCCTAACTTTATATAATATATTTTTCAAATATTATCAAATTACAAAAATATGGATGATAAAATACCCACTTCAAAGGAAAGAAATGATATGATTCAAATAGGAATTTTAGACCTGCAAGGTGATGTCCAGGAACATTTTAACGCCATTCAGAAAGCTTTAGATAAAATGAAGATTCAAGCTCAAGTATTGAAAGTTAAAACTTCATCGGAAGTATCAAAATGTCAAGGATTAATAATTTCCGGCGGCGAGAGCACTGTTATCGGTAAACTTCTAAAAGAAGAAGGTATAGATCAAGTGATAAAAGACTGTGAAATAACTGTTTTGGGTACTTGTGCTGGAATGGTGGTTCTGGGGAGATTTACAGGTTATGAACAGCCACTTATAGGTTTAATCGATATGCAGGTTAAAAGAAATGGATTTGGAGGGCAAAAACTTTCTTTTGAAGAAGTAATAAGAATATTTGATCAAAATTTTCGTGGAATCTTTATCAGAGCTCCTTACGCTAGCAAAGTAGGAGATGGAGTAAAAATATTAGCTAAACTTAAAGATAAAATTGTAGCCGTAAGCGAAGGAAGATATATAGCGACTGCTTTCCATCCTGAACTTACAGAAGATACTAGAATCCATGAGTATTTCATAAAGGAGGTGTTAAAGTGTGTGGAATAGCAGGAGTTGTATTCAAAGATGGGAAACTCCACCATGTAGGAGATTCTCTAACTAAAATGCTGGATGCTTTACAACACAGAGGGCCAGATTCGGCAGGATTCGCCATATATGGTGGTCTTGGTTTAATGGAAGATGAGTATTTATTAAATATTGAGGTGAAAGAGAAATCAGGTCTTTTAGAACAGGTGAAAGATACGGTTAATACTGCAACTAATATAAAAAGCGAGGAGATAATTCCATCCGTGGAGAATTATATAATATATCGATGTAAAGTTTCACTTAAATCATTTTCCCAGTTAAAACCGCTTATAATGGATATTGATAGAATAAATGATGTTATAGTACTTAACGGAAGCCATTCATTTGAGATGATTAAAGATGTAGGTTTGGTGAAGGATATTGCCGCTAGATATGATACTCACTCTAAACAGGGAACTCATGGAATAGGACACACTAGATTCTCCACAGAAAGTATAGTGGACCGTTATCATGCTCATCCCTTCCAAAGTTATATTATACCGGATATTACTGTGGTGCATAATGGTCAGATTACTAATTACTGGAAATTAAGAGATCCATTGGAAAGGAAGGGTCATATATTTGAAACAACTAATGATACGGAATGCATTGTTCATTATATTGCTGATAAATTGAAAGAAGGATATAAACTAGAAGAAGCTTTAGAACAATCCGTAATAGACATGGATGGACCATTTTCGTATATTATAGGCACTCCTAATGGGGTAGGAATAGCTAAAGACCAGTTAGGCCTCAGACCTGGAGTTCTCGCTGAAAATGATGAAGTATTCGCCATAGCATCTGAAGAAGTAGCACTTCGAGAAGTGATGGATACTCATGACATTGACCAAATCTCACCAGGAGAAGTCAGAGCTTACACTATCTAAAACATTTGTAGTAAAATAGAATATATTGTAGATGAATGAAGGGTGGCGATCTTAAATGCAGGAATTTGAAATTGACGCTAATCATAAAACACCACGAGAAATTAACCAAGCCATAAAAAAATCCGCTAAAGAAAATGATAAAATTATTATTAGAAATCCAAATGCTATGCATTACATGGTTGCTGGATTAACAGAACCTGTAGAAGTATTAATAGATGGTTCAGCGGGATATTTCGTGGGGACTATGATTCACGGAGCAAAAATCCACATAAATGGTAACGCTGGATGGTTCCCCGCGGATAACATGACTGAAGGAGAGGTTATAATTGACGGATCTGCAGGTGATGGTGTGGGTCAGGGAATATATGGTGGAGTAGTAGTGGTTAAACGAGATGCAGGTTCCAGAACTGGTGAAATAATGAAAAATGGAACCATCATTATCGGAGGTAACTCAGGATTCATGAGCGGTCTTTTCATGATGGGTGGACGTATAATTGTACTAGGCGATATATCAAATGATGCTGGTGAATCTATTATTAGGGGAGCTATATATGTCAAAGGAGACATTAAAAGCCTAGGCAAAAATGCTAAAGTTGAAGAAATTAATGATAAAGATAAAACTGAACTTTATGAACTTTTAACTAATTACGGATTCCAATTAACAGAGAATGATTACGAAAATTTCAGGAAAATAGTTCCACGAAGTAAAAGACCATTTTATGGTAAAGAATCAGAGGAAGGATGATTATGGAACAGAATAACCAAGAAAAAGGGAAAGTGGCTGTGATAGGAACACCATGCCATATGATAGCTGCGGCGAAGATGGATACTTTTTCAGATTATCTCGGTAAATCACCCTTGGATATTAAAATAGGGCTTTTCTGCATGGAAAACTTCTCATACAGTTATATGAAACAATTACTAGAGAAGTATGATGCTGATATGAAGGATGTAATAGAATGCAGAGTTGAAAAGAATTATTTCTGGTTCTACCTCACTGAAGATCGTTTAGTTAAGATTCCCCTAAAAGAAGCCAAAAGTTGTATGCGAAAAAATTGCCAAGTGTGCATGGATTTAACATCCGAACTTTCAGACATATCCGTAGGTTCAGTGGGTTCACCTAAACAATGGTCAACTGTTATAATTAGAACTGAAAAAGGTTTAGAACTTTTAAAGAATGCTGAAAACGATAATTATTTAAAAACAAAACCTTTAACAGAATCTGGTCTTAAAATAATTGAAAAACTAGCCACTAAAAAGAAGAAGGAAAATAAAGAGGAGATTAAAAAGAGAGAAAAAGTAGGAAGACCGGTATTATATACGAGACAGATATCTAAAGACGAATTCCAAGAAGAAGTACAAGGATGTCAATTCATCGACCTCAAAAGTGATGTAATAGACGTGGGAACCTGCGTGCTATGCGGAGCCTGTGTACTTGCATGTCCAGAAAATATAGTATCCATAGAGGATAGAAAACCACAACTCAAAGGAAAATGCCCAGAAGACTGTAACCTCTGCTATGTAACCTGTCCACGCACCTATATTCCAGAAGAAATCTTAAGTGCTGATAGTAGTAAAAAACCATTAGGAGACTATCTGAAGATAGTATCCGCCCAAGCCCCTATGATTAAAGGTCAGGATGGAGGAGTAGCCACAGCATTATTAAACTATGCATTAACCCAGAAAATGGTTGAAGAAGTAATTATTGTTGATAAAAACAAAGCACATCCCTGGAAACCTGAAGCTAAATTAACAAACAATGTAGCAGATGTTTTAAGTGCATCCGGCACTAAATATGCAGCATGCCCAGTATTCGAACCACTTAAATCACTTAAAGATAGTAAGGAGGAGTAAAAATTGCCATTTAAAATAGAAAGAAACAAAGAACTATGCAGGAGAAACTTCAACCGACCAGGCTGCTGTTGGTACCTGTGCGACAACCGAGATGAACAATTATGTCAAAACTGTTACTCCTGCCTTAACAATTGTCCACATGACGTATACGAGATAATAGATGATGAACCTTATCCACTACACCATGAACTCTGCGTAGGATGTAGGATATGCGAGGAAATGTGCCCCAATAATGCAATAGAAGTTAACGCCGTTCCAGAGGATCGTAGAAATGTATGGTCATTTACTGATTTAGTGGAGATAAATCGGAAATCAACTGAAGGCAGCTACAAAGTACGGGGTTGCGGAGCCACCCGAGTTATTCCAACATTCGATGACTTAGTGATTGTACCAGCCCAGGTATCTCGACCACCCATTGACAAATACAGGGAGCCGTGCAATACTAGGGTAGTTCTGGGAACGCGGTATGCTGAAAATCCATTAGTATTGGATACTCCTATAATGATCGCTGCCATGTCATTCGGTGCTCTAAGTAAAGAAGCTAAAATAGCTCTGGCTATGGGTGCAACTCTCTCTGGTACTGCTACTAACACTGGAGAGGGAGGAATGCTCCCTGAAGAGAGGAAATATGCATCTAAACTTATAGCACAATATGCTTCTGGTCGTTTTGGTGTCTCTGCTGCTTATCTAAATAACTCCGAAGCAGTGGAAATAAAAATTGGTCAAGGAGCTAAATCTGGTATGGGGGGTCATCTATTAGGTGAAAAAGTAACTTCTGACGTATCTCGTATCAGGATGATACCTGAAGGATCCGATGCCCTGAGTCCTGCCCGACATATGGATATTGTAGGACCTGAGGATCTTAGTATGAAAATATCTCAATTAAGGGAGATAACGGAATGGAAAGTACCAATTATCGTGAAATTCACCTCAGGAAGGGTTAGTGATGATGTTAAGATTGCAGCCAAAGCAGGTGCAGATATTGTGGTAGTGGATGGTATGCAAGGTGGAACTGGTGCCGGGCCAGATATAGTTACCGAGCATTCTGGAGTTCCCACCATCGCCGCTATTGTGGAGGCTGATGAGGCACTTAAACATATTAATTTAAGGGAAGATGTGAATCTAGTGGCTGGTGGTGGTATTAGAAACGGTGCTGATGTGGCTAAAGCTATTGCTTTAGGTGCAGATGCAGTTTATATCGCAACAGCTGCTCTAGTTTCAATAGGCTGCCGGGTTTGTCAAACGTGTTATACTGGAACTTGCAAGAAAGGTATTGCAACACAGAATCCTCAACTTAGAAGACGTTTAGATTATTTAGAAGCTGGTAAAAGAGTGGCCCGTTATATAGAAGCAATGACTGAGGAAGCTGTTATGCTAACTCAACAAGCAGGTAATACTGATATCCTTAAATTAGAGAAGGATGATTTACGTGCTTTGACGGTAGAATCATCAGCTCTTACTGGAGTTAAAATGGCAGGCTTAGAAGCCCCTATAACTTATAAATAAATTTTTAATATTTTTTTTATTTTTTAATATTTTTTAAAGTTATTCAAATTAAATTTAGAATAAATATTTGAATTTTAAGAATATTAAACTAGGGATCGTTTTTTTTTGGATAAAATATTTTTTTTAGTTTTCCAAATCTAATTTTATAATGAATATTCATTATTAACCATAAATGTTATATACTATTTTTCAAAAATTAGTTTAACGGAATGAGGTTTCCTATATCCTATTCCAAACGGATGCATACTTCCGGTATTTTTCCGTTTTATTTCAGGAATAAAAAGAATGCAGAAATTTCGAACTCTAAACCTTTAGTTCAACTAATACAATCTAATCAAAATTAAATTCGCAGAAATTTATTTAGAAACTACATAATACTACGCATTTGCAATTCTTGAATAAATCAACCAAACCAATCAATTTAAATTTAATTTAATTAAATGGAGGAAACTATTTATGGATCTAGTTCTCAACTCTGGAGATACAGCATGGATGCTTATATCAACAGCGTTAGTAATTTTAATGACAATTCCTGGTTTAGCACTCTTCTATGGGGGGTTAATCCGAAGAGAAAATGTTTTAAATACTATATTTCTTTCTTTTGTAGCATTTGCAATTGTGAGTATCCTATGGTTCATTTATGGATACGATTTAGCATTTGGACATAATATATACGGATTTATAGGGACCTTAAGCAATCCCTTCTTCAACAATGTTGTAGAATCCAATGCATTATCAACCTATGCCCCTACAATACCTGAAGGCTTATATGCAGTATTCGAAATGACATTTGCAGCTATAACCGTAGCTCTCATATCGGGTGCGGTAGTGGAGAGAATGAAATTCACAGCGTGGTTAGCATTCATACCAGTATGGCTCACACTTGTATATATACCTGTAGCACACTGGATGTGGGGTGGAGGATGGCTAGCTCAAATGGGTGCCTTAGACTTTGCAGGAGGTACTGTAGTCCACCTTAATTGTGGAATGGCAGCCCTAGCGTTAGTACTATTAATGGGTGTACGTAAAAATACTAAATTATTACCCCACCACTTAGGATATTCCATACTCGGTACAGGTCTTCTATGGTTCGGATGGTTCGGATTTAATGCGGGATCCGCGTTAGGAGCAACCAATTTAGCAGTATCAGCAATGATTGTCACTAACTCCGCCGCTGCAATGGGTATGTTGACATGGATGCTTATGGATAAACTAAAAACAGGCAAACCTACACTTCTCGGTGCATTATCAGGTGCAATAGCAGGTCTTGCATGCATCACTCCTGCTGCAGGTTATGTTAACTTCACAGCTTCCCTAATCATCGGATTCGCCGGTAGTTTCTTTGCTTACTACGCGGTTTCAAGTCTCAAATCTAGACTGGGATACGACGATGCTTTGGATGTATTCGGAATTCACGGAGTTTGCGGTATTGTTGGAACTATAGGTGCAGGAATATTTGCAACTACAGCAATAAATAGTGCAATTAAAGGCGGTTTATTATACGGTAATCCAGCACAATTAGGTATCCAACTTTTAGCAATCTTATCCATAGGTGCATATTCACTTATTATGACCTTAATAATCGGTAAAGTTATAGATAAAACCATAGGTCTAAGAGTGGAAGAGGAGCAAGAGATAAGTGGTCTAGACATTACTCTACACGAGGAATCCGGTTACAGATTGTCATAAATAGTTATAAATGACAAGTGCCCATATATCAACTTGTTTAACAATCAAAATATTTTTTTAGGATGTGGGATTTGTGAAAAAGATAATCGCTATTATAAGACCAAATAAGTTGGAAGACGTAAAACAAGCTTTAGAGGAAATCGGATGCAATGGAATAACTGTAAAGGATGTGAAGGGTCGAGGGAGACAATTAGGTATAACTGAAAGCTACCGGGGACGGGATTACAAAGTAGATCTCTTACCTAAAACTGAAATTGAAATAGTGACCAAGGATGAAGAAGTAGAAGACATAGTTAAAAGCATTGTAAAAACTGGTCAAACAGGAAATATTGGTGATGGTAAAATCTTCATATCAACTGTAGAAGAAGTGGTTAGAATTAGAACCGGTGAAAGAGGAGATAAAGCCATATAAAATTTTCTCTATTCTCTTTTTGGTGGATTTTCAATTTTTTAATTTTTTTTCAAATTTTTTGATACGATTTTTATTCCTATTTTAAGCTTATAATATAATTTAGATTTTTCACGAAATTTAGAATTCGATCGAAAACTTTATATTAAATAAAAGATGTAAATTTATAATACCGGAAGACAGTTTCCTTCCGGTTTGGTTGATTTATAAAATATCGGAAAATTAGTTTAAAAACGAGGTGAAATTAAATAAAATAATAAAATATAACCCGGAAACTAACTAAAACATCAAAAAAACTATTTCACAACTATTCCTCACAGAATTTTGTTGGAAATAATAGGTTTACAGAAAATTTACAAGTTATAAAACATAAATTATAAGGATTTTCTAAAATATTTTCATAAATTTTTTAGAAAAAATTTGAAAAACAACATTTATAATCCAATTAAATTTGTTAAAATTAAATAATTAAGGAGGAAAATCATTATGGTAGCTACTGCTGTTCTTAATTCTGGTGATACAGCGTGGATGCTCACCGCCACTGCCTTAGTAATGCTTATGACAGTTCCTGGAGTGGCATTATACTACGGTGGTTTGGTGAAAAGAGAAAACGTTTTAAACACCCTTTTTATGTCACTAATAGCTTTCTCTATTACAAGTGTTATTTGGGTAATATATGCATACCAACTAGCATTCGGTACTGATGTATATGGTTTAATTGGTAATGGATCTAATTTATTATTCTTAGGAGTAAGTTCCAGTGCACTAGCAGCAAATGCACCAACTATACCAGTAACTATTTATTCGGCATTTGAATTAGTGTTCGCTGCTATTACCGTGGCGCTGATATCCGGTGCTGTGGTTGGTAGGATGAAATTCAAAGCATGGCTTGCATTTGTGCCACTGTGGATTACTATAGTATATGTACCAATATCCCACTGGGTGTGGGGTGGGGGATGGCTAGCTAAACTCGGTGCACTCGATTTTGCTGGTGGTACTGTGGTACACCTTGATTGTGGTATAGCTGCGTTAGTACTTTGTATATATCTTGGTACAAGGAAAGACACTAAACTATTGCCCCATAATTTAGGATATTCTGTTATAGGTGCTGCATTATTATGGTTTGGTTGGTTTGGGTTTAACGCTGGTTCGGCGCTTACTGCTGGAGGTCTTGCATCATCAGCTTTTTTAGTAACTAACACAGCCACCGCTGCAGCTATGATATCCTGGATGCTAATTGACATTATAAAAACAGGAAAACCAACAGTACTTGGCGCAATAACTGGTGCTGTTTGCGGTTTAGTGGCCATAACTCCTGCATCAGGTTATGTAACAGTTACTGGTGCATTGATACTTGGATTCATAACATCTTTCTTCTCATACTATGCGATGACATGGTTAAAACCACGCTTTGGCTATGATGATTCACTTGATGTATTTGCTGTACATGGTGTTTCAGGTGCATGGGGAGCTATCGCTACTGGTTTATTCGCAGCCCCAATCATAAATGCTACAGGGGTAGGTCTATTCTATGGAAATCCTATGCAGATGGTATGGCAATTAATCGACATTGGAACAGTTATAGCCTGGTCTGGAGGTTGGACATTAGTACTTGCATTTGTATTGGATAAAACCATTGGTTTAAGAGTGACAGATGAAGAAGAATTGGAAGGACTTGACACTCATTTACACGAGGAGTCGGGTTATAGGATTTAGGTAGTGATTTAAGATGAAAGAAATAATAGCTATAATAAGACCTAACAAACTGGACATTGTGAAAAGTGCCTTAGAAGAAATTAAATGTCATGGAATCACAGTGACTGAGGTAAAAGGTAGGGGAAGACAATTAGGTATCACAGAAAGTTATAGGGGTAGTGATTATCGAATAGATTTACTTCCTAAAACTCGATTGGAAATCATTGTTCAAGATGTGGATGTAGAAAGTGTAGTTGATACTATTGTAAAAACCGCTCAAACCGGTGATATTGGAGATGGAAAGATATTTATATCTTCTGTTGAAGATGTTGTTAGGATTAGAACCGGTGAACGAGGAGAAAAAGCAGTTTAAAGTCAATTCTATTTTTGGGAGGCGGGAATAGAATACTTCAAAAAAAAATTAGATATAGAAAAGATTAAATCGGATATAATTGGAATTGTTAAAATTTGTTCAAAACTACGTTTAATTATTCCCCTAATTTTATTTTTTCTTTTCTATATCCTTTCTCGAATTACTGTTTATTTTTTTTATATTTATTTTTTTTACTCATCTTATTGAAACTCAGTGAAAGTGTAGGATTCATTGAGATTTTTACTTATTTAAAATTCATAATATGATTATCTTCGAGAAAAGATTTATATAAAAAAATATAACAATTGTTATATGTTAATGATTTTAAGAAAAAATTCTTATCTAATCACAAATTGTGATTATTTATACACAAATAGTAAAACTATAATATTTTATAGAACAATTACAATAATTGAAGAAAGAAAAAAAATGAGAGAAAAAAAGAAATAAAAAAAGAGTGGTAAATTATGGAAATAAAAAAAATTTTAGTGATGGGAGCACTAGGCTCTGGAAAAACCACCGCAATGGAAAATATATGTGATAAACTATTACAAACCAAAAATATAGAACAAGGAAGCTTAACCATCAACAGCCAGAAAATTCATCTTTTAAGCCACCCTGAAAAAATAAAATGGAAATTTAACCAATACTCCCTATTCAAAGACATAAATGGAGTTATTATATTCATAGACAATACAATAGGCATTACAAAAGCTGATGAAGAATTAATAAAATTTATAAGCCAAAATAACATACCTTACGTCATCGCTGCCAATAAACAAGACTTAAAAAATGAAGAACTTCACATAAACTTTGTTAATGCACCTATAATCCCCACCATTGCCAAAGATGGGAAAAGTATCCATAAAGCCCTTGAAATACTGTTAGAATTAATATCACCCTACAGAGAATTCGTTAAAAACCATCCCTACGTGGAAATAGTTAAAATCAAGAATTATAGCAAATAAAAAACCTGAAAATTGCGTTGTAAATTATATAAATAATAAAAAAACCCTATCGGGAACATTCCTGCAAAAATAAAAGTTTAAACATAATTTTTGTAATATTCCCAAATTTATTAGAAAATTACAATTTTCTTTTTTTTTAGAACTAAAATTTTTATTCCCCAAAAATTATATAATATTAAAGAATTTTTTTTAAATCATGTTTAAATTCAATTGAAGGTGAAGTTAATCATGCCTGAATTACCTAGTCTTGAAATCTATAAAACCTACTTTAACTCCACATCTCTGTATCAAAGAATAAAAAAGATTGAAATTAGAAGTCCAGAAATCTTAATAAACGTTAAACCAAATGAACTCCGTAAGGCACTTTATGGGTTAGAATTCATAGGCAGCAGGAGATATGGGAAATATCTTTTCTGCCAACTTAATAATGATTATTTTTTGATTATACATTTTGGCATGACTGGTTACCTTAAATACATCCAAAAAAATTCCTTAAAAAATTATTCTAATCACATACGATTACTAATACAATTTATAAACGAAGATGAACTCGTTTTTGATGATATGAGAAAGTTTGGTAAATTAGGATTAACCAGGAATCCTGATAATTTCATTAGAGAGAAGAATTTAGGGCCTGATGCACTGGAAATAAATTTTAAAACCTTTAAAGAATTATTTAGGAAAAGAAAAGGCATAATAAAATCTCTTATCATGAATCAGAATTTTATAGCGGGAATTGGAAACCTATACGCTGATGAAATCCTTTACCAAAGCAGAATCCATCCTTTAACCACAGCAGATAAACTAGATAAAGATAATCTTAAAAAACTATTTCAAGAGATGAAAATGGTTTTAAATAAAGCCATAGAATATCATGATACACCCCATAATATGCCATCTAACTTTCTACTAGCACATCGTCATCAAGGTGGAGAATGCCCCCATGGAGGAACTCTAATAACCTTAAAAATAGGAGGTCGCACAACTTACCTCTGCCCCGAATACCAAAAAATAGTGAAATAAAACTCTTTTACTCAAACCACTACGTTGAGTGGCAATCAAAAATTCATTATTATTCCACAAATTCAGAAAAATTATATACATTTAAAATTTATATTAAATTTATCTAAAATATTTCAGAGGATTAAGATTTATACAACTGTTCATTAAATTTTTTGCTTAAAAAGTTTGTATAAACTTTTCATCATGCAAACAAAAATTGGGATGTAAAATAATGCTACGTTTTGGTCGTAATTTACAAACATTAGATGCCGAGATAAAATATATTGGAGTTGCTTACGGAGTCAGTTCAGATAATATAAAATTAATTAAGGATAAAATAAAACATAAAGAAGTAAATTCTTAAAAATTATGTATAAACAGAATGTAAATAAAATAATCCTTATTTAAAATAAATACTACTTTTAAAGAATTATCATGTTAATCAAAGAACAATCTAGCTGGTGTTTCGAAGACCGAATAAGCCCCACTAAAGGCAGATTAATACTTGAAGTAATGGATTTATACACCGATCAACAATTCATTGACATTCACCTCAAAAACTTCTTAAAATTAAATATTAAAAGAGGAGATTTGAATACAAATTTACCATTTATAGCTTCACCTCTATCAAATTCAGGAGAAGAATCAAGTATCATAGTTCTAACCGTAAATTTAGGTGATTTAAATACTTACCCTAAAGCTATGGATTCAAATAATGATTTGAGACATGTTAAATTAGAATTAGAGTATTTGAATATAAAACCAGGATTTGAAAAAAAACCATTCCAATTACGTTGGAGGAATCCTACCGGATATATATCCACAACCAGAATAGATGGACCCACTCAACATGAATACTCTATAATGCTCCCTAAAGGGATGAAATTAGATAAAACAAAATCCAGTCCCCTATTATATTACATATTACTCAGTACAGTAGGAGAATTACAATTAACAATTAAATACGTAGAAAAAATTGAGGGAAATGAAATTTACCACCTCTTAATAAATGAAAAAGATTATGAGGAACAGTTTGAAATACTTAAAAACCCAGAAGTAACCTTCTACTTAACCTATTCAGTCTCCAATAAATCTATATACATAATTTTATTCCCAGTTTTTTCAGTTATGATGCTCACATTCGCCTCAACACTATTCATACCGGCATTAACACAGTTTTTAACCGCCAGTGTTGTCCTAACACTAAATTTAATCGAATTCTTCAGCATTTTGATACCTCAAACCATAGTACTATTCCCCTTCACTTATTACTATATTGATTCAAGACGCAGAGACTTCGAAGTACCCTTCAACAGATTCACAGAATACGTGATATTGCTATCAATACTTGTTTTACTGCTTAACATCATCCTATTATCAGCAACCTACCTTAAACCCTTCAACATCATTCACATGTTTTAAAAAAAAAATAACTTAATTAATTATTAAATTATTATAAATTTTCGTAAGAATTTAATCCCATTATCGCACGAATGTCTAAATTTAGATAAGGCTCTTTTACAAGTTGTATAGCTAGTTCAATGGAATCTAAGATATCATCATGTTTACCATGAGGGAAATAGACGTATTCATTGATAAAATTGTCTAATTCAGAGTGATTTTCTGGTAAGAGTACCTTACCATTTTCAAAGTGGATAAAACCCGATGAAATCCTTGTTATTTTATCTTTAGTTCTATTAACCTCTTTTATTGGCAACATTGAAGTTTCTTTAAGCTGTTGTGGTAAAGCCTTTTGATAAACATTACTTTCAATTCCAATCTCTAAAGGATTCCACATTTGGGCCAGTTTTTCGACCATCTTGACTTGAGTTGGAAAATCTATCCTGTCCCGGTACCAGTCTAAGACAAAGATCTGATTGTCATCGAATACACCCACTGTTGTGCAAACCGTGTAGTCAGCGGTTTCTTTTGCACTTATAGCTAAATCCCATCCTTGATAAATATCTAATTCTTTTAAAGGTGGTAGCTCTTGACATTCATAATAATGTAGCCAAGAGCGTTTAAGCAAACCGCCACCTGATGGCTGTGGTCTTTGTTGATAGAGTGCACTCCAGAAATATGAGCCTATAGTATCTTTTCTTTCATTGAGTACCTTCAAATCGAATCTCCCGGGCCATAGTGGTTCACCCGGTTTTCTGCCAAGCAGGTCATCTTCTTCTGCAATAGCGGGAAGATTTATTATTTCCCATTGCTCACTTGTAACACTCTGCATTTTCTTTAGCAGTCTCCCAGCTAGGTCATCCTCATTCCAACGTGTCATAATCAAAATTACAGCACCTTGAGGTTCCAAACGGGTGTAAGCAGTAGACTGATACCATTCCCAAATTTTATCTCTGTAATTTTGGGAATTAGCTTCTTCAGCGTTCTTCACAGGGTCATCTATAATAAGAATGTCAGCTCCTTTACCAGTTATTGGTCCACCCACACCTGCAGTGACCATCCCTCCATCATGATTTTTTATATCCCATCTGTTGGCTGCAGAAGATTTATTATTAACTTCTACTCCAAAAACAGATTTTCCGCATTCTTTAAGAACATCTCTAGCTTTTCTACCCCAAGATGCTGCAAAATCAGCCTCATATGTTGTTAAAATTACTCTATTGTCTGGAAACAATCCTAGGTACCATGCAGGGAAGTAATGGGAAACCAACCACGATTTGCCATGTCTTGGAGGTAAGAACACCATTAATCGTTTAAGATCTCCTATTGCAATTTCTTGAAGCTTTTCATTAATCAAAGATATATGTGGTGCTATTTGATAACGAGAGTTACTTGCAATCAATGCTAATCCCATTGGAGCTGTTCTAGCTATCTGAGATGGTTCTAATGAATTCATTGGCTGCTTTTCTAACTTCTGGATTTTTGAGCTTTTCAGGTGTGATGACATCTTTTTTAACCTCTATTACTTCATTTTCTTGCTTAATATTTTCGGTAGGGACTCCACGACTTAATCTTTCGATTTTTACTGCAGTTTCAATCATTTTGATTACTTCATGGGGTTTTAGTTGTCCTGGATCTACTAATTTAAGGGATTCAATGGCTTTTTCTTGTATTTGTAATGAGTAATCAGCATGCCGAGCAGTCATTTCTAAAATTGCTTCTTCATTTTTGGTCCTTTTTATTTCGTCTATATAATCATCATATGCAACTACTCTTTCTTTCCAATGGTTTTGGGCTGCCCATACCCGTAATCGACGGATAGCACCAGTTGAAGACCACTCCTTAGCAACTTTGGGGATGCTTCTTTTGGGACCCATATCTCTAAAGATGCAAAAAGCGCTGTATTGCCTAGAATTTTCTTCTGGCAGCCGTGTCCATGATTTCTCAAATTCTGATTTCATAACTACCTCTTCGATTTAAAAACTACTCTTTTATCACAGCTTAAAAATATCGAATTTAGCAAAATATGAAAATTTTAAACTCATAATGACGGATAGTCTTAAATCGATAATTTCAATCTTAATTCAAAGTTTTTCTTATGGATTATATAGCATAATCACTTGATTATAATAAGAATATTCTTATATATAAATTTATTTGAATTTCATTGCTCTAAAAAACTTTTAATTAGTGTTTTATGTCATTTTTAATAGTTATTAGAATTTATTATATTAATTCTAATTATTAGATATTATCAAACTATATATAAAAGAAACTCTATAGGAATACAGGATGGAGGATTTTAATGTCAAAAATGGAAGACGCTAGAAAACTTGTTATAATAGGCAGTCTATTAAATGAAAGAGACCACACACAACAATCGTTAATAAGGATTTTAAATGAAATTCAAATTAAAATAGAAAAAAAAGAAATCAATCCTGGAACGGTATCAGATTTGTTATCGAAAATGGAGTTCAAAGATAAGATTATTTCAAGAAGATCTGAAAAATCAGGTAAAAAAGGAGCTCATGCTAAAATTGTAAGTTTAAATAGGAACATGGAAACTATTTATAAAATATTAAAAATTTTAAATTCAATTAGTGATCCTTTTCTAATATTATATTATGAGGAAGTGATTTTAAAAACTAGTGACTATTTAAAAAGTACTATAACGTTAAATTTAGTAGATCAAATTGAAATGTCTCTAAATTATTCATTATCCACCGATGAAAAATTGAATATTGTAAATATTATGAGATCATCTTTATTTGCTCTTTCGTTTGCTTTAAAATGTGTTTTTGAAGATGATCATCCACCTTCAAAAGACTGGTTTATTTTTAATTTACAAATTGAGCTAGGTAGAAATATTCTTATAAGATCTTTTGAATATCCGATACCTGTTAAATTTAAAATTTCAACATTGTTTAAAAATTCGCTAAAATTAAAGGAAGAGGGAAAAAATAAAGTCATATCTAACCCCATTATACAAATGAAAAAGGATTTAATAGAAACAGAAATTGAATTCCAATAAATTATATTTAAACAATGAGTAAGTACCAATTATTTTAAAAACATTAATATCCTCATTGGATAATCTAATTATATATTAAGTTAGAAAGGGTTTTTTGTAAATGTTATTTGGTTAATTGAATTTATGTAGTGTATAATGTGATTAAATGAATGATTTTAATAAAATAATGCATACGATCAAAAATAACTTTAAAGAGTCAGTATTATTCATTTTATTGATTATATTTTTGATAATTATCGCTTATTTCAGATTGAAGATCCAGCTGGATATTGGTCCTATGTATGATACATATGATTTACTGGCGAATGCTGCATTATTTGCCGGTAAAAATATCGGCTACTCAGCTCTCAGACCTCCATTTTTATCATTTTTAACTTCCATTATTTTCAGGTTTGAAGGATTATCCATAAATCCCATATTCTATTTAGATGCGATAATTGACGTATTAGGTGTTATTGGTTTATATTTTTTCTTAAAATTACGATTCAACGCTTTAAATAGCTTTATAGGCAGTTTATTATACTTTACCTTCCCCATTATATTAACTTATGTTGGCGCTGGAATTGCGGATCTTCCCAGTGTTTCCATTTCAATATGGGCATTATACTTCACATTTTTAGCGGTAAAAAAAGATTCAAAATACTTTTTACTTTCATTTCCTCTGGCAATGATCTCATTTTTAACTAGATACAATCAAGCACTCATTATATTCCCCATGTTCTTAATTATTTTCGTGGACTGGCCAAACATTAAAAAACATAAAAACATAATAATCGGGACAATATTATCACTTTTAATACTCATCCCATTCTTAATATTCTTCACATTCAAATATGGGAATCCCCTCTACCCATTCACTAACTTCTATGGCACCACCTCAGGAACTGTTAGTACTCAAAATATGGACTACAATACCGATTTATTTTTCTATATCAAGCTATTACCATTTGCCATGGGAAATGCTGCATTAACAATTATTCTAGTAATAGCCGGAGGATTAACACTAAGCTGGATAAAACTAGTACAAGGGAAAAAAAGCTTACCTAATATAACAAAGCCTCTAAAAATAAAGTATAAATGGAAACTTATATTAATTTTAATTACAGCTGCCATTTTCATATTAAGTTTAGGTAAAGTATCATACATTCTAAGTGAAATATTATTCTTTATTTTATGCCTAGGTTCATCAAAATTATTAAAAATTAATCCAGATTACGATCTAGATTTATTATTCATATCCTGGTTTGCGACTTTCTTAATCTTCAATAGTGTATATTCCATTAAAGATGTTAGATATTTCCTGCAAATAATGCCGGCATTTTCATATTTACTCATACGAGGACTAGTATTAATTGAAAATCAAATAGGATTAATCAAACAACGAAAATTAACATTCTATTTAGCTCCACTACTAATTATAATAATTATAATATCCACTACATTTTACTTACCAACCATATTAACTGTGAATCAGGGAAACAATGAGTTTAATATTGACATGGCCGCGGCTAGTCATTGGTTAATTAATTATGATCCCAATTATAAATCGGAAGTAATATACTCAGATTTATGGGCCAATTCTGGATGGGATTTACAAACAAATGTACAAATCATGCCGGAATTCCAAAATAATCAAACATACATAGGCTTAGATAATTATAAACCCGATAGTGAAGCAGTTAATAATTTCCTAGTAAATAATAATGCGGAATACTATTTCTCCATCACAAACGGGTTAAATTTAAGTTCATACATACCAATTAAACAGTTTGGGAAAGTTATTATATATAAAAGATTAGTTTAAATTTGAAGTATCCCCGTAGTTGGTGTTAGTTTTGAATCATCCCATAAAATCAAATAAAAAACCCAAGAAAAAGCATTTTTCATTTAAGTATTTTATTCCTTACATCCCACTGATTATATTAATTATAATTGTAAGCATAATAACATATTACAGAGTTTTGATTCAAATAGAAGTGGGTCCTCTGTCAGATTCATGTGACTTTCTTTTAAATGCTCTAGTATTCGCAGGCCAAGGAGTGGGCTATTATGATTGGACTAGACCACCACTTTTTCCATTCATTATTTCAATTTTCTCTAGATTAGGATTCGTTTCAACAGCAACAATTTTCATTGTCGATGGATTAACATTCATATTCGGAGTAATTGGATTCTTTTTATTTCTAAAGCTGCGTTTTAATAATATTGAAAGCTTTCTGGGAGGTTTACTTTTTGCAACTTTTCCAACAGTCCTAACATTTCTTAGTGTAGGCTTTTCAGATCTAACAAGCGTTACCTTCACTATTTGGGCATTATATTTCCTGATTTTAGCAGTTAAGAAAGATTCAAAATTCTTTATTTTAGTTTTTCCATTAGTAATGATGGCATTTTTAACTAGATACAATACAGCTCTAATCATATTCCCAATAATTCTATATATTCTGATAAATAAAGACGAAATTAAAAACTTCAAGAATATATTAATAGGAATATTTGCATCTCTACTTATACTCATACCCGTTTTAACATTTTTCTACGAAAAATTCGGCAACATACTATATCCTTTCATAGCAACGTTAAGCACAACCATAACTTCATCTTCTCCATCATTAGAATACTATTACAATCCAAATCTCCTATATTTCATAGAAAGATTTCCCATACACACAGGATTCGAAAGTATTTCAATTTTATTTATCATCCTATTAGGGTTTTTAATCTATCTATTTATTAAATTAAAACGAGAATCTATTGATAAAAAAAAATTGATTAGGGGGTGGAATGTTAAAAAGACGAGTTCAAAATTAAAATTAATATTATTTTTAGCTCTAATATTGACTTTTGTTGGAACATTTGGCCAAGTGAATTACATGATCACTGAAGCTATCTTTTTTGTTTTGATTTTCTTGTTTTACGATATTACAAAATATTTCAATATCAAATTTATGGACATGTATATTCTGGTTTTTGCTTGGTATATGGTGTTTTTCATATTCAGCAGCATATTTATTATCAAAACTGATAGATACTTCGTTTTAATGGCCCCTCCTGTTTCATACTTTTTAATATTAGGATTAAGGGAAATTTCAAATAAATTACCATTTAAATTTAAAAAGAAGAATATAACTTTTCCAATACTTGCCGTAATTCTTACTTTTATAATGTTAGCATCAACAGCGGCTTTTTTACCAGTCATTAAGAATGAATCTAATAATTACAAATTTTCTAACGAACAAGTAACTTTGGCAAGTGAATGGTTTACAACATATGACCCAAATTATAAAAATAAGATAATTTACTCCGATTTATGGCCTTATTTCGCATGGTCTCTAAAAACCAATGTAAAAATGATGCCAATATTTAAGAATAACCAGACATACGCTGGCGGGTCAGTAAATACTACTTTCAGTGCACAAGATAGCATAGCATTCAACAATTATTTGGTACAAAATAATGCAGATTACTATTTCTGCATTCAACAAATCAATTTAACCTCATATAAACAAATAAAACAATTTGGAAACCTGATAATATACAAAAAAATATGATTTTCTAATATAATTATTTTAGAAGATAATACCTTTCACCGATAATTAATACTATAAAAAAAATCTCGGGGATAATAAATTCAGATTTATATAAATAAGTTGATATCTTATGGATTTCCAATAAAAAATCAATGTTTTTAGGGTTACTAAAAATTAAAATTATTTTTTACAAATAAATTTAAAATTTAACTATGAAAGTTTTGACAATTTGATAGGAGAAGGATATGAAATTCTTAAATTAATTCAGGAATTACCTATGGGTGACTTCCTAACAGGTGAAGACTTTATTAAAGTGAAATCATGGGTAACAAGAAGTGATAAGCTTATTAAAGGACTTTGTCCTAGATATACTGAGTTTTCTGTTATTCTGCAGGAGTTGTTGTCTAATGATAAATTTTCCCATATAACTAATGATAGTTTTTCAGATGTTAATGCAATTTTAACCTGTCTACTAGGAGTTTACAGTGACTATAAAAATGAAGATTAAAATAATAGTGATGGTTTTTTATTTTAAAAAATTATTCTATATCAATTAATTGTAAAATTGGTGAAAATAATCTGTTAAACAGAGAAGAACATCCATGTAAATGCGGTGGCGGAATCATAGAAGTATTCAAATATAAAAACATTATAGGATTAACTAAACGAAAATCAAAGGACGTTGTTTGCAATATAAAACGATGCCCTGCGTGTAATGGAACAATTGATAAAGAAGGTATAGATTGGTTGAAAACTAAAGATTTGATGTAGATACAAAAAAAATAATATATATTATATAGAAAGACTTACGATTAAATTTTAGGAAATGTCTATAACTTTATTCTAATATTTGAGATTCCCTTAATACTATAGTTAATATTTGATGTGGTTAAGTGGAAGGCTACGACCTTTTTGTTAAGAGGATAGGATTAGTGGGCTTTGCCAATATTCTTGTTGTTTTAAATTCCATAATATTGATCCCGATTTTAACGAAAAATCTCCCAGTTATTGATTATGGTTTATGGGTTCAGGTTAACGTCACTTATTATTTAGTAACCGGGTTTGCGACTTTAGGATTACCTTACACGATGGTTAGATTTTCAGCAGCCGAAAAAGATAAGAATAAAATTCAAGAAATTTTTTATTCCTTTCTAACTTTAATTTTAGTTGCAAGCTTAATGATTTCCTTAATATTAATTTTTTTCTCTAAAATTATTTCAAATGGCCTTTTTGCAGGTAATGTGGATGTTGTAATAATAACCAGCCTTATAATCTTTGTTGGTTCTTTAAATCTCTTTTTTATAGATTATTTCCGAGCAATTGGACGAATGAGAATTTATTCCATAATTTTAGTGACCCAAACTTATCTCGCTCTTGGTCTGGTAACTTATTTCACATTAAGCGGTAAAGGAATAGCAATCATTGTAAGCGGATTTTTAATAGCACAAATATTAATTGCTTTGGGAGTATTCCCAATAATCTTTTCACAAATAGGCTTTAAAATACCTAAGTTTAGTAACATAAAAGGTTATCTAAATTTTGGATTACCAACAGTTTCCGTTAATCTGTCTTATTGGATTATTGATTCCAGTGATCGTTATTTTATCGCCTTCCTTCTGGGTGCGGCATTTGTCGGTTATTATTCACCAGGATATATTTTAGGAGCAGCCATTTTAATTTTTTATACACCGTTTTCTATTCTTTTGCCTTCGGTACTTCCGAAATACTATGACAATGGAAGATTAGAAGAAGTAAATGCATTTATTAAATATTCTTTGAAATATTTTCTTATAGTGGCAATACCATCAGTATTTGCATTAACTCTATTGTCAAAGCCTTTATTGATGATAATATCAACACCAGAGATTGCTTCATATGGATATTTAGTCACTCCATTTGTAGCATTCAGCTCGCTTTTAATTGGTACATACGGAATAATCACTAATTACCTATTATTGAATAAGAAAACTAAAATTGTTGGGGGTATATTAACTGTCGCTGCATTTTCAAGTCTTTTAAATATAATCTTCATCCCATATCTTGGAATTATAGGAGCAGCATTAGTTACTTTAGTTTCATATTTTATTTCATTTATTTTGGGTTTGTATTATACTCTTAAATATTTCAAAATTGAATTTGATTATTTATTTGCAATAAAAAGCATTATAGCATCGATTTTAATGTCGGTTGTTATAATTTTAATTAATCCTCAAGGACTGTCTGAAGTCGCAATTGCAATTGTAGTATCTGTTATAGTTTACTTATTTTTCATACTGCTTTTGAAAGGAATTAATCAAGATGAAATTAATTTTTTAAAAAAAATGATTAAATATAATTAAACAAATACTTGGAATCAATTAAAAAATAAACCTTTAATGTTTTTCCAGAAATCTACCATTGCAAATGATATGTAATTTTTTGATATTAATTGAAAATAATTTGAAGGGGATATAATTTGGACCAAATAGAGAATTGGGAAGATGTTAAATGTAATTTATGTGGTTCAAATTCTTTAAATAAACTTTTCAGTGGAAAAGATTTGGTATATAAAAGAGAAGGATTCTTCACAGTTGTTAAATGTGAGAACTGTGGATTAATGTATACCAATCCGCGTCCTAACCAATCTATAATTTCTAATTATTATCCCGATGAGTATTGGGAAATTAATGAGGATTATGGAGACAATGAATCGAAATTAAAACACTTAGCTCATCAATTTATAAATAAAATTTCTACCAAAATGGATATTCCCTCTGAACCCGACGCTAAGCTTTTAGACATTGGTTGTGGAGATGGAAAACAATTATTTAAGCATAAAGAAAATGGTTGGATAACATATGGTGTTGAAATTAATGATTTAGCAGCTAACTTTGTTAGATAGCATTATGGTTTGAATGTTTTTACAGGAACAGTTGAGGAAGCTAAATTTGAGAATGATTTTTTTGATGTAATTATTTTAAATAATGTTTTAGAACATCTTTTTGATCCTAAAACAACTTTAAATGAAATTAACCGCATATTAAAAAATAATGGTACATTAGTCATTGGTATTCCAAATGCTAATAGTTTTGAGGCTAAAATATTTAAAAAATACTGGTCAGCTTGGGATCTACCACGACACCTTTATCACTTCACTCCAAACACTATTAAATCATTATTAAATAAAACAGGATTTCAAGTTTTAGAAATCAAATTTGATAATAACCCTACTGTCACATTATCAAGTTTAAGATTAATTTTTGAAGAACGAAAAATAAATCCTTTATTAGGGTTAGGTTTTTCATACCCGTTTGCTAGTTTGATGAGTGTAATACTTGCCAAATCGGGTAGATCCTATGCCATGGCGATCTATTCCACAAAAAAGAAAATTGATTCAATAAAGATTTAACAAAGCTAGTTATAAATGTGAACAAGGTTAAAATAATGTCTAATTCTTCGGTAAACGTTGTGATTGTTACTTATAACCAGGAAACTCTAATTAAAGACACTTTAGATAGTGTACTGAACCAATCTTATGATAATATAACTAAAATTGTTGTTGCTGATGATGGTTCAACTGATGAAACCTCGAATATAATTAAACAATACGCATTAGATAATCCGGTGATTGAGCCTGTTTTAGCTAAAGAAAATAAAGGAATAACTTATAATATGAATCGGGCTTTAAAACATGCTGATGCTGATTATATCTCCTTTATGGATGGGGATGATCAGATGTTTCCACAAAAGATTGAAAAACAAGTGAACGTTCTAGATGCTAATCCTGATTTAGTGGGATGTGCACATGATATGGATGTTTTTGACTCTTCAAAAGGGAAAAAGTTGGGAAAGTTTAGTGAAGTAATGAGTTTTAAAAATAAGATGGCAGAGAGAATAGGGATTGAGTCATTTTTTGATCCATCTACTTTATTATGTCCTTCATCAGCTATGTACCGATCTGAAAAACTGCCGGTTAATGGTTATGATAACCGTTTAAAGTATTGGTCGGAATTTCTTTTTGCAGTAGAACTAGTAATGAAAGGAGATATAGGGATTATGGATGAAGTTTTGGGTTTATATAATTTACACGGTTCTAATGCCTCATTAAGTATGGATATGAAAGAATCAGGTCTTGAAAATGCTTTGATCGTTTACTCCATCATCCTATCAAGATACCCAGAATTATATTCTTTGGTAAAAAGACGAAGAACCGCCACATATCTTGCTAATATTGTAGAATGTGTTAAAGATGGAAACAATAAGAAAGCTAAGAATCTTTCCAAAATTTTAATCTCCGAAGGAAGTTATTTTAAAGGATTGGGAGCGTATTTATTTTCAAGTATTTTCAACAAAGAACGTGCGGATAAATTATATCAGAATAAAAGGCTATTAAAATTCTTTGTTAAACACGTTTAACATTTTAATATTTGTTAACTCATTTAGATAAATATACCTGCTTTTAAGCCGGAATAATATACTCTAAACAACTTCCAATTTCGATAATAAATGCTTAAGAATGATGGAATTATAATAGCACTAATAATTTGGTATATCACAAAAAATGAATAATCTTTACTGTTAGCCCATTTTTTCATAAATAGCCAGCGGTTTCGTGTAATATAATATAAACCAGTTTCTTTTGATAAGCCTCCACCCGATTTTGATACTTTATGCCAAACTTTAGCTTCAGGAGCATAAACACTTCTATATTCTTTTTGAGATGCTCTTAAGGCCCAATCTGATTCTTCAAAGTATAAAAAAAATTGCTTATCCAGTAAACCTATCCCATCTACAACCTCCCTTTTAATTAGGAGAGCTGATCCGCTTACATAATCAAATTCTCTCATTTCATTGTATTGACCATTATCAACTTCATTAATCCCTACATGCAAGCCTCTAGCAAATTTCCAGTCTATTTTTCCCCCAACACACCATATAGTATTCTGTTCATCGTAATAATAAATTTTTGGCCCAATAATCCCTATATCCGTATTTTTTTCTCCAATATTAACCAATTCTTCCAAAAAATCTTTATCCACAACAGTATCATTATTCAATAGTAATATATAGTTTGGATTTAAATCATTAAATGCATATCTGATTCCAATATTGTTTCCTTCCGCAAAACCATAATTTGCATCGTTTTTAATTAAAAATAATCTTTTTGACGGTAATTTAAAAAAATTTATTTCACCTTTTGAGTTTTCATACTCGTTTCTAGTATACTCTAGAATTTTTATGGGTTTATTACTATAATTGTATTCAAAAAATTCTGATTTAATATTTATGTTACCTGAAGCATAGTTTCTTATTTTCTCTAATGATTCGTCATGCGAATCGTTATCAACCACAATGACATCAAAATTAGAATAATTTATTTGATATAAGGATTCTAAGCATTCAATGGTGTCTTTCCATCCGTTCCAGTTCAATATAATTATTGAAACCCTTGAATTATGCATAGAAATCACATTGATATTAAATCAATTATTTATTTCATATTTTTTCGTATCAGCTTATTTTCCTTTTGAATCATATATATTTCACGTTTAAGAAGACTTATTTGGGTGGCAACAAATCCGAAAATAAGTATTTGTATTCCAGAAAGAATAGTTAAAATCATGAAAATCATTAAAGGCCGGGTAGGGTCTAGAGTGCCGAGTATATATTGATAAAATAAGTATACCGCAGATACTAATCCAGCTATACATAGTATAAGTCCAATGAAACCAAACAATATCATCGGTTTTTCATAGAAAGAGAACAATAAATGTGAAATAGTTTTGGCTCTGAATTTTAGTTTAGAATTACCCAATTTTCGACCTTCCAAAACTGCTGGAACTTCTTTCATTCGGTACTTGGTGGCACTTGCTTTTGATAAAATCTCTAGGTTGATTTCTGTACCGTTTGATTCTAATTCAAGGGAATCTAAAACATCTTTTCTATAAGCGCGTAACACTGCTGTAACGGTGCTTAAGTTTTCAGACATTGCAAATCCAGCGAATTTATTTGCAATTTTACTTATAATTAACCTTATTATAGGAACATTATTAACTTCTCCACCTTCCATATATGGTGAACCCACAACAATGTCAATTGTTTCATTATTTATAAGTTCATCAGCAAGTTTCGGAATCTGGCTTGCACTATAACTTAAATCCGCATCTATAGTAACCACAATATCACCAGTTGCATTTTCAAATCCAGTACGTAATGCTCGGCCCATCCCCATGTTTACGATGTGCTTTAAAACATGAAAGTTAGAATTATTTGATTCAAATTTCTCTGTTAATTTAGAAGTATCATCATAGCTACCATCATCTACTACAATAACTTCATAATCCTCATATTTACTTAAGACATTTTCAACATCAGTTAATGTGTGTATAACATTGTCTTCTTCATTGTACATGGGGATAATCACAGAGATTTTCATAATAATGGATGGGAAAGACTTATTATATATTCTTTTCCAATAATATTCAGGATAAGATGAAAATTGTAACCGTTATTGGAACCAGACCAGAGATTATCAAACTTTCTCCTTTAATGCCGATTTTTGATAAGGAATTCAACCATAAGATAGTTCATACTGGACAACACTACTCGTATTGCATGGATAGAATTTTTTTTGAAGAATTGAATCTTAGAAAATGTGATTATGCCTTTAATATTGCTTCTAGTACTCCAGCCAGTCAAATTGGAGACATGATGAGAAATATAGAGAAAGTTCTTTTAGTGGAGAAACCGGATTTGGTTGTGGTGCAGGGTGATACAAATTCCACATTAGCCGGGGCTCTTACTGCTTCTAAACTCCAAATTAAAATAGCACATATTGAAGCTGGGTGTAGATCATTTGATAGGGGAATGCCAGAGGAAATAAACCGTATTTTAGTTGATCATTGTTCTGACGTTTTATTTACTCCTGATTTAACTGCATTTAACAATTTAGTTCGCGAGGGGATTAACCAGGATAATATTCATATTGTGGGCAACACTTCAACTGATGCGTGTTTAAGAGCCAAAGATTTATTAAATTGGAAAGAATTAGATGAATCATTAGAAAAACAGAGTTATATATTGGTTACAGTACACAGGCAAAAAAATACTTCTCCAAATAATTTGAAGAATATAATAAATTCATTAAATATTATTTCAAAAAAGATTAAAATAATTTTTCCTGTCCATTTAAGAACCAGAGAAGTTTTAGATGAAAATAATATAGAAATAGAAGATAATCTAATTTTAACAGATCCTATAGGTTACAAAGATTTCATAGGATTATTAGTAAATTCTAAATTTGTAATGACAGATTCTGGTGGTGTACAAGAGGAAGCAGCGATTTTAAATGTACCTTGTTTGATTTTAAGAGATAATACCGAGTGGGAATATTTGGTGGAGATAGGTAAAAATGTTCTGCTAGGTACTGATGAAAAAAAAATAACAGAACATGTTAACTACATTTTAAATAATGAAAGTGAATTAGAAAATATGCGTAATAAGAAGGTTCCAATTAAAACAGGAGTATCAAAAGCAATATTTTATACAATAAAGAATATTTATTTATAAAATTGAGTTTAAATCTTATTTAATGTTTTAAGTTCTTCTGGCAGTTTTTTTATCCGGGCAGGAGAACCTATGGCGAGATGGTTTGGAGGCACGTTACGTGTTACAATTGCCCCGGCGGCTACCATAGCTTTTTCACCTATTTCAACACCGGATAAGAATGTGGAGTTGGCGCCTATGGATGCACCTTTTCTAATTACTGGACCTTTAAGATCGAAATCTATTCTTATAGGATATTTATCGTTAGTAAGACAAGCACAGGGTCCTATGAATACATGATCTTCAATTAAGGTTTTAGTAGGTATGTAAACACTGGATTGTATGCTAATATTGCTTCCAAGATTGCATTGTCCTTCTATTACGGAGTTAGTTCCTACAAGAACATTATCGCCAATTCTGGTTTTTTCTCTTATAACAACTCCATGACCTGTTCTAAAATTGTTTCCAGTCTCTACATCATCATATATAATAGTATTTGAACGTATAAATGCATTTTCACCAATTACTGGGGGCAGAGATCCTCTCTTATATTTCAAGCCTAAAGTTACGTTTTCCTGGATTTTGGAGTTTTTAGGAATCGTTAAATCATCTGAACTTCTAATGAAGTTTTTTAACTTGTTATCGTTTCCAGTCATCAGAAAATTTTTAATTGGTGGCATTTTTCACCTCTAAAATTTTGAATATTTCTAAATCGTTATTTAAATTATTTTTATTAATATAAATAACTAAAGTCATTGTCTTTCGCTAAAACTGCTTTTTTTAAATTATTTGTTATTTATTATTAATCTATTTATTTAATAAGTATAATTATCAAATACCATATTAAAAACATTTTTTTATTCAAAAGCCAAGTATGAATTAATTTTATATTCAGTACTGGATAAACAAATTATAAAAAATATGATATTTATGTTTTTTGTCCAGAATTCCCCCTTAATGAATATTAACTTTCCTCTACATCATAAATCAATACAATTTAACGAAAATTAGCAATATTACATTTATATACTTAAAAACTATTTCTATTAAATATGCAGTTCTGTATAAAAACAATGAGTAAACTAAATACGGGTTTTCATCGGCATTGGCCTTTAGTCACAGCTTTGTTTGTACTTTGGATAACTATTTTATTATTACTGGTTGTTTCGTTTAAGTTGAATCAGGGTCATTTTGTTTATGGTCTTGATGATGCGTATATACACATGTCGATTGCGAAAAATTTCGCATTGCATGGTGTATGGGGCGTAACACCCTATGGATTCTCTTCTTCCTCATCTTCTCTTTTATGGACACTCCTATTATCATTTTTCTATTATGTTACCGGTGTAAATAGTCTTACTCCGTTTATTTTAAATATTATTTTGGGAACTATCACCATCTTTATGGTTTATTATATTCTTAGATTTTATAAAATTCTTCCTATCTATAATTTAATGGTATTATTAGGTGTTATATTTTTCACTCCGATTCCTTATCTTATTTTTATTGGAATGGAACATATTTTACAAATAATTCTTGTAATTGCATTTGTTTATCTTTCAGTTCAAATTTTAACAAGTTCAAACATTAAACCGCTTAATTATTATTTATTATTAATATTAGCGGTTCCTTTGGTGATGGTTCGTTACGAAAGTTTAATTCTAATTTTTTTCATATCTTTTTTATTTATATTAAAGAAGAAGTTTACGTATTCTTTTTCGATTATAGTATTAGCAATTATTCCTTTAACAGTATACGGGGTAATTTCAGTTCTAAATGGATGGTCCTTTATACCTAACTCATTAATACTCAAATCCTCTTTTATGAACATCATCTTTAATACTTCTTTAAATAACTTACCTAATGCGATTTATTCTAGTATAATACCTAATAGATTTTCTCTCCTTATAGCTGATTTAGCAGCATATATTTCTGCTCTTCTGGCATTATATATTTCTGTATTTCATTTTAAGAAAATAAAAACTATTTGGAACGCTCCTACTATCTGGTTAACTATTATTGGAACATTGATTTTTATCCAGCTTTTATTTATCTATAATGACATGCTTTCAGGATATACGTCGAGATATTCATCTTATCTAGTGGTTTTGTGGTTAATAGCAATAACAATAGGAGTAAATGATTATCTACCACAAAAATTATCGTTTAAATTTAATAAAAAATCAATCCCGAAGTATTATTTAATTACCATATTTATAATTCTGTTATCCTCACCATTAGCATTTAATTTTGATTTATCAATCGCCCAACCCCAATATACCAATAACATTTATGAACAGCAATATCAAATGGCTTCATTTTTAAAAGAATATTATCCAAATGGTTCGATTGCAGCAAATGATATTGGAGCTATTAATTATTTCACAAATATTGAATGTCTAGATTTGTTTGGTTTGGGTAGTAATGATGTAAACAAAAATATGTTTAATGCTCAGGAACTGAATAATTTATCTAATGAGCATCATGTTGAAATAGCCATTATTTATGATCAATGGAATATACCTTCAAATTGGATTAAAGTGGGAGAGTGGACAACTCCCCATAGTGTGATTCTAGGAAATGATACAGTATCATTTTACGCGACTTCCCCACAATACGAAGCCGAATTAATTGAAAATTTAAAATCATTCTCTCCCCAATTACCAAAGGATATTAAACAAAGCGGTCTTTACACAAACAAATAAATAAAAAAATTTAGACATAAAAAAAACCTAAAAACTTGTTCAAAAAATTATCATTTACAGTCAAAAATAGAGTCAAACAATTATATTAACCATAACCATGTGGTAACTATTTTGAATTCAATAACAAATAAAAATTCTTATTATTCATTGGTAACTCAATAAATAGATTATATTTCTAAAGAACAAGTGAAAAGTTCATCGTTAAGATAAAAACAGGATTATTTGGTGTTCTGTTAATTTCTTTCCTTAAAATATTACATTATAATTGTGAATGCTAGATTTGTACTCAATTTTAAGGATTATTAAAGGTTTAATAGCTATTTTAGGTTTAATGGATAATGTTATTAAACTTGTAGTAAAGGGCAAGAAAGGCAGATATTAGTAAAAAACTTATTCATTTGAATTTGATTCTTTACTGACAGTTTCGAGTGAATTTTTTATTCGATTAAAATCTTTAATATTAGGCTTTAAAAAAGGTATAAAATAATAATTTTTACTAAACTTGATCGGATCTAATTGTGTATAATTATTTTCCAAAACATAGTCGTAGCTGTTTCCGGGAGTGAGAATTACACCATTTACTGAAGCGAATATAACCAGTTCGGGATTTTTTTGTTCCAAATATTCTGCAGTTACTCCATTAACTGCAATAAATTTATCATTCAATCCTCCCAAATCTAGAAAATTCCATTTGGAATAATAAGCAACAGCACCAGCATCTGCGAATGCAACTGTATAATTGTCATCTGAGAAGTTAGTGAGAGCTTTACCTATGGGGATATAAGATTTTTCAAAATTAACACCATAATCATGTTGGGATTTAAGATCACTTATACCATAAAAATTCGCAAATACCAACAAGACTAAAACTACGATCACTAAAACTGAACGAAATCTAATTTGATTATTTTTCGCTGATTTTGTATTTAGTTTTCCTATTTCATTGAATAATATGCTGATTGCTATGCCAAAAGCCAAATAAAACATAACAAATGAAGGATAAAAAAATCTTTGACTATAATTCATAAGAGGAGTACGAACATATACTATATTAGCAAAAAAGAATGTTATAGCTAAAATAAGTAAAAAATACTTAAAATTTTTTAGATTATTCTCATTGATTTTAAATCCCTGATACTTAAGGAATAATGGGATCAATATGATTAATATAAAAGGTATTGAGTAAACTAAAGCGTTTAGGAACTCCGTGGGAAAAGTGGTTCCATATACTATTTTCACCAGAAAAGGTAATGGGAATATTTCGTGAAAATAAGAAACACGAAACAGCATATAGATAACAATAGGAATCAAATATAAAATCAAAATCGGTGTAAAAGAAGTTAATTTTATTGAATTATTATTTTTTTTATAGGAAATGTAAATAATTGATAATATCAACGCTAAAGATATTAGTATTCCTTCCGGTCTTGTTAAGCTTAATAAGAGAGCTGTAAATGTGAATAACCAGATAAACTTTGAACTGGGAGATACAATTATTTTCCATGCACTATATATCACCCCTAATAATAGAAATGCATAAAACATAGTTTCTAATCCAGAAACAGCGTGAATAGCAGTGTAAGGATTAATAAGAAGAAAAATACTGCTCACAGTAAATGCAATATACTTATTTTTCTTATTTTTGAATATATCATTAGTTATGAACCAAAATAAAACAATAATACCAAAAACAGATAATAAACCAATTACTTTTGTCGAAATTATCGGATTCAACTTCAGTAATAATGTGAATGCTATTATTAAAACCCATAGAAAATTAGTATAGCCTTCAACAGGAGGTTGACCAATATTCCAAAGTAATCCAAATCCGCTAGCCAAATGCTCACTGTATCTAAACGATATAAAGGCATCATCAACAGTAAAATTCCATATATACACCAACATCAAAATAAATAGAATAGCTGAAACAAAAATACCAATAATACAAATATTTTTAGTATTTAATTCCATAAATCCCTTTTTTAAATAATTCCTTATAAATTTTGCTAACATCTATTTAAAGCTTCAAAATTTTTTGGATTGATTATAATCTTTAAAATTGGATTCTCAGGATTGAAGAGTAGAATACATTTAAATTATTATGGTACTTAAAACAAGTTACAGCAAATTTTTATGTCTGAGGTTGGATTACTCAAATCGGTAGCTTTATACTATATAGGAGGAGTCAAAGTTCTATAAAATTGGGCTAATAGAATAGATTATTATTTTTTTTATAGTTTTCGATTAAGGGTTGTTTTTATTTAAGATTGGTAGTATTTTAGATAAACACCGATTAACTTTTTTTCGGGGAAAATATAGTTGAAGATGGGGGGAAGAATGTTAGATATTTCGTATTTATATGCAAGATTAATGGGATGCTCAATTAGTGATATTTTAAGAAAAGTAGTATGATAATGGAAAAAATAAGTTAGTTTTTAATATAATTCTACTTCAAAAAAATTGGTATAGTGGAAAACTCATAATCGGTTTATTGTCGTGTCTCTGGCGGTGTTTACTACACTAGTTACATTACCTGCAACAGAGTTAGCTACATTTAACACAATAAGTCCAACTACTATGACAAGTATTATTAAGCCACCCATTAATAGGATCATCTCTGCACTTATCTGAGCCTTATCATCAAGATACATCTGCTTTCCACTAAAATGCATTAATTTTTCATTTATTAAGTGCTTATACACTGGTTCTGACAGTGTTTATGTCTGACGTAGAGTTTAAACCACTGGCACCTTTGAAGTAGGCACTGTAGATCAGTAATGCAACTATGGCTATGACGATAACGCCTCCAAAAAGTAAAATGTATTCAGCTGCACCTTGTCCACCTTCATCTTTTACGAATTCCATTTTCATTCCTCCAAAAATTTTTTTGGAATTTAAAACTATTCCAGTATTAACATTTACATCCACTTATATAAACATTTATGTTTTAGATTTAGTCATAGTCGATCATTAACTATTTTAAAAGAAATAGACTCATC
>Ga0182014_10000604_pt1 | contig 48168 bp, 47 predicted proteins | sample 612S2DmetaG_FD_120489 | JGI IMG/M metagenome (GOLD analysis project Ga0182014, IMG submission 120489) | Permafrost microbial communities from Stordalen Mire, Sweden - 612S2D metaG | ecosystem: Environmental > Terrestrial > Soil > Wetlands > Permafrost | place: Sweden: Stordalen | collected... | reverse complement strand
GTGGTGGTCGACGTCGTGGCGTGGGCCGCGGGGGCCTCGGTCACGGTGTCTGCGCCGGCGACTCCGGACGGGGCAACGACCGCCACGAGGGTGGCAAGTGTGGCCAGCAGCGGGAGGCGCCACCGACCGCTCGTGCGTCGGGTGGCTGGCGGTTCGGTTCGGAACATGGTGAAGGTGGCTCCAGACGTGGTGCGGGGGCAGTGGAATGTCCGCCTACGTGCTTCATCGACCGGAACGGTTTCGGAGTTGAGTCCGCATCCATTGTGGGGTCCTGCGTGCGGCAGGTCAACGTCCGCCGCTGACCTGGGGCTCCCGGGCAGGATCGACGCGCCCTGGAGCGGTGCGCTCCGTCAGGCCCTCAGTTGCGTAACAGGTCCGCGATCCGGAATGCCAGATCGAGGGACTGGCGCCCGTTGAGGCGGGGGTCACAGGTCGTGGTGTAGCGCTGGCCCAGCTGGCCCTCCACGATGTCCTCCACTCCGCCCAGGCACTCGGTCACGTCGTCCCCGGTCAGCTCGATGTGGACCCCGCCCGGCCAGGTCCCCACCTCGCGGTGGATCCGGAAGAAGGCCTGCAGCTCGCCGATGATGTCGTCGAACCGCCGGGTCTTCTGCCCGCCCTCGGCCGTGAAGGTGTTGCCGTGCATCGGATCGCACATCCACACCACGGGGTGGCCCTCGTCCTGGACGGCCCGCAGCAGGGCGGGCAGGTGGTCGTCGACGGCGTCCACGCCGAACCGGCTGATCAGCGTCAGGCGCCCGGGCACCCGGCCGGGGTTGAACCGCTCGCACAGGGCGAGCACGTCGTCCGGCGAGGCGCTGGGGCCGACCTTGGCCCCGAGCGGGTTGTGGATGCCCGCGAGGAACTCACAGTGGGCGCCGTCCAGCTGACGGGTGCGGTCGCCGACCCACAACATGTGGGCCGAGCAGTCGTACCAGTCTCCGGTCAGCGAGTCGCGCCGGGTGAGCGCCTCCTCGTAGTCGAGGATGAGGGCCTCGTGACTGGTCCAGAAGTCGACCTGGTGGAGCGTGTCCTCGCCCGTGAGGTTGATGCCGCAGGCGTCCATGAAGCGGAGCGCGCTGTCGATGCCCTCGGCGATCGACTCGAAACGACGTCCCTCGGTCGAGTTGGCGACGAACTCCTGGTTCCAGGCATGGATCTGGCTGAGGTCGGCGAACCCGCCCTTGGTGAAGGCCCGCAGCAGGTTGAGGGTGGCCACCGACTGCTCGTAGGCCGTGAGGAGGCGGTGGGGATCGGGGACGCGCGCCGCCCGCTCGGGCAGGTCGTCGTTGACCATGTGGCCTCGGAACGAGTCGATCACCTCGTCGCCCACCTGTTCGGTCGGTGAACTGCGGGGCTTGGCGAACTGACCGGCGATCCGGCCGACCTTGACCACGGGCAGCCCGGCGCCGTAGGTCAGCACGACGGCCATCTGGAGGATGATCTTGAGCTTGTCCCGGATGCCGTCGGCGGTGAACTCGGAGAACGACTCGGCGCAGTCGCCGGCCTGGAGCACGAAGGCCCGGCCGTCGGCGGCGTGCCCCAGAGCGCGGGTCAGGTGGCGCGCCTCGCCGGCGAAGATCAGGGGCGGCAGCGCCGTCAGTCGGGCGTGGACCTGCTTGAGGGCGGCCTCGTCCGGCCAGGTCGGCCGCTGCGCTGCCGGTCGCGCCCGCCAGGAGTCCGGTGCCCAGGGCTCGGCGGCGTCAGGGGTCGTGTTCGCGGGAGCCACCTCCACAGCGTAAAGCAACCGGCTCTAGGCTCCGTACATGACTCCCTTCCGCTTCGGCGTGCAGCTGTCGAACGCCTCCTCGGGTCCCGCCTGGCGTGAACTCGCCCGTACGATCGAGGGTCTCGGCTACTCGAGCCTCTTCATCCCCGACCATTTCGAAGACCAGTTCGGCCCCCTGGTGGCCCTGACCGTCGCTGCAGAAGCGACCACGGACCTGAAGGTCGGGTCGCTGGTCTTCGGCAACGACTACCGGCACCCGATCGTCCTGGCCAAGGAGATCGCCACCCTGGACCTGCTGTCCGAGGGGCGCGTCGAGTTCGGTCTCGGCGCCGGGTGGATGACGACGGACTACGAGCAGTCGGGCATCGTCAACGACCCGCCCGGCGTGCGCATCTCCCGGATGGCCGAGTCCCTGGCCGTCATGAAGTCGCTGTGGTCGACCGGGGCGGCGACGCTCGCCGGCGAGCACTACACGATCACGGGGGCGATCGGGGCACCGCTGCCCTTCAGTCGTCCGCACCCGCCGATCATCATCGGCGGCGGCGGACGTCGGGTGCTGGGGATCGCCGCACGTGAGGCCGACATCGTGGGGGTGAACCCGAGCCTGGCCGCCGGCTACGTGGGCCCCGAGGTGCTCGAGACCACCACGGCCGAGTACTACGACCAGCGCATCGCCTGGATCCGCGAGGCGGCCGGCGACCGGTTCGACGCCCTCGAGCTGCAGTGCCTCACGTTCCTGGTCCAGATCGTGCCGGACCGTGAGGACGCCGTCGAGCGGCTCGCGTCGATGATGGGGGTCACCCCGGAGCAGGTGGACGGCTCGCCCATCGCCCTCGTCGGCACCATCGAGCAGATCGCCGAACGGCTGGTGGAGCGCCGCGAGCGGTTCGGGTTCTCGTACATCGTCGTGCACGAGGCCGAGATGGAGGCCTTCGCCCCGGTGGTCGCGGCATTGGCGGGCACCTGAGGTGACCTGTCCGGGTCCACGCATCGGGCTCTTCGGGGGCACGTTCGACCCGATCCACTCCGGTCATGTCGAGGTCGCAGAGGCCGTGCGGGCAGCCCTCAGGCTGGACCGCATGCTGGTGGTGGTGGCCAACGACCCGTGGCAGAAGCACGACCAGCCGGTCAGCCCTCCCGAGGACCGCTTCGCCCTCGTGAGCGCGGCACTCGCCGACCGGCCCGGCCTGGAGGCCTCCCGCATCGAACTGGACCGGGGCGGGCCCTCCTACACGGTCGACACCGTCCGGGCCGTGCTCGCCGACGAGCCCCACGCGGAGGTGGTCATGGTGGTGGGCGCCGACGTGGTGGCGTCGATCGACACGTGGCACGACCACGAGGCACTGAGGGAGCTGGTGACCCTGGCGGTGGTCGATCGGCCGGGGGTGCCCCTGGTGGACCCGCCGCCGGGGTGGCGCTCGGTCCGCGTCGATTGTGCCCCGGTCGACGTGTCAAGCACGGCACTGCGGTCGGCGCTCGAGTCGGGGGAACCGGTCGACGGCCTCGTGCCCGACGCCGTGATCCGTTGCATCGTCGAGCGCGATCTGTACGCTAAGGGCAGATGACCGTGCGGCTGGTACCCAGCGAGTCCGACAGCAGTCCCACCCCACCCGTCGCCGCACCGCCGCAGCCGTCTGAACTCCCGGTGACGACGCCCGGGTCGGACCCCGTGGTTGCCGACCCCGTCGGGGCAGTCCTGGTTGCCGGAGCACCTGGAGAACCTGCAGAGCCTGTCGTCCCACAGTCCGTCACCCCCGATTCCCGGGTCGCCGTCCGTGAGGCACGCAGGGCCCGCCGTCGGACCGCCTGGCTGTGTGCCGCGGTCGTGGCCGTGGCGCTGGCCCTTACGATCGTGGTGGTGAGCCTCGCCCGCACCCGGCCGATCCCGCAGGCATCGGCCCCGCTCGTGGCCCTCGCCACCGCCGCACCCGTTCTCGTCCCGTCCGCAATGACCCCCGGCGCCCCGGCGCCAGAAGGAGGCACCCCTTGACCACCACCGACCCGACCCCTATCCAGGGCGTGACACTGCCCGTCATCCCCGACGAGTGCCTGGTGGCCGCCCGCGCCGCCGATGCCAAGTCGGGGGAGGAGACCGTCATCCTCGCCATGGGTGACCTCCTGGGGGTGGCCGACGCCTTCGTCATCACCAACGGACGCAACACGCGTCAGGTGCGGACGATCGTCGACGAGGTCGAGCGGCAGGTGAAGGAACGCAGCGGCCGGTCGCCGGTCCGCGTCGAAGGGCTCGACGACGCCTTCTGGGTGCTCATGGACTACGGCGACTTCCTGGTGCACGTCTTCATGGACGAGGCCCGCTCGTACTACGACCTCGAGCACCTGTGGAACGACGCCCCCCGGGTGGCCTGGGCGGTCGCCGCCTGAGCCGCTGCGTCACGGGCACGACCGTCCGTCAGGGCAGTGGTGCCTGTGGCACGTAGTCGGCCCTGGCTACCGGCCCGGGCACCTGGGCGCCCGCGGCGGTCGGGACCTCGATGGCCTTGCCGGCGATCTCGAAGGACACCCCGGTCACGCCGGGCTGCTGGGTGAGCGTGTACACGACCTGGGAGATGGCCAGGGTCTGGTCGGGTCCGACCACTTGGATCGGGTTGCTCGTGAAGTCGACCGTGGCCACGCCGGTGCTGCCCGTCAGCACCACCTGGACCCCGGTGCGGCTGAGGAACGACTGGATGCCCGAGGCGGACTCGGTGGTCGTGGGACCGGCCAGCAGCGCCCCCATCACCTGGGTGGGCGACGCCGGCACGGCGACCTCTCGGGTGGCCGCCACCAGGTGCCCGTTGGGTGCGACCAGGAAGATCTGCTCCGCCACGCCCACGGCGGGGGTCGATCCCGGGACGGTGGTCGTCGTGGGCGGCGGATTCAGCAGGTGGTAGGGGACGTCGGACCTGGCGATCGGTGTGGGAGCCGACGCCGTCGGGATACCGCAGGCGGCGAGGCCCAGGACCACGGCCACCAGGGCGGCCACCACGCGTACCCGTGGCGGGATCATCGGAGCTCCTCGGAGGCAAACGTGGCGTCCGGTCGGGACGGCTCCGGGTGGAGCGGCAGTTCCACGACGAACCGGGAACCGCCGCCGGGGGCGCGCTCGCTCCACACGCGTCCGCCGTGGAGTCGCACGTGCTCGGCCACGAGCGACAGCCCGAGGCCGGTCCCCTCGCCCGAGGCACGTTGACCGGCCCGGGCGCCCCGGTAGAATCGCTCGAAGAGGTGGTCCCGCTCCGTCTCCGGTACACCGGGGCCCTGGTCCTCGACCACCACCCGGATGGCGGTGGCCGGTAGGGGCACGCCCGGGGTCAAGGCCGGCTGACGTTCCACCAGTACCCGGGTGACACCGCCGGCGTACTGGGTGGCGTTCTCGACCAGGTTGGCCATGACCCGCTCGAAGCGGCGCTTGTCGACGCGCAGGCGGAGGTCCTCGACCCCGGGGCCGACCTCGACGGGGAAGGTGACCGGCCGGCGCACCCCGTCCTCGTCCACCGGGGCGGCGGCTGCCACGGCACGTCGGACCAGCTCGCCGGGATCGACCTCCTCCAGGGACAACTCGGCGGAGCCCGCGTCGAACCGGGAGATCTCGAGCAGGTCGTCGACCATGCGGGTGAAGCGCCGGAGGTCGCCGTCGAGGAGGTCGAGCGCCCGCTGGGCCACCGGGGCGAGTTCCCCCCGGTGGCTCTCGAGCACCGAGACGGTGGCGGACAGGGTGGTCAACGGTGACCGCAGCTCGTGGCTCACGTCGGAGGTGAACCGGGCCTCGCGCTCGATGCGGTCCTGCAGGTTGGCCGTCATCCGGTTGAACGCCGAGGCGAGCTCCTCGAGGTCGGCGTCGTCACCGGCGTCCACCCGGGTGTCGAGCTGGCCGTCGGCGATGGCCACTGCGGCGTCGGTCAGTCCGGCGAGCGGTCGCAGCGCCCGCGAGCTCGCCCAGCGGCCGACGGCGGCGCCGGCCAGGGTGGTCACCAGTGCGGCACCGGCCAGTGCGAAGGCCAGTGCACGGAGCGTGCCCGCCAGCTCGTCGAGGGAGAACACCTCGAAGTAGGCGGCGTGGACGGCCGGCAGCGGCACACCGATGACCTCCTGGGTGGTACCCGCCAGCGGGAAGCGCTGGGTGGCCGGGGTGCCGGACAGCACCAGCGCACGCTCGGCCGGGGGGATGGCGCTCTGGCCCACCGAGATCGACGTGGCGTACCACTGCCCGTTGGTGCGCAACACCGAGCGCGAGCCGGGCAGCGTGTCGACCGACTCGACCAGCTGGGTGACGTCGGTGGCCGGCGAGCGGAGGGCGTTCTGGACCAGGGCGGCGTTGGCGAACGCCTGGCGCTGCTCGGTCGCCCGGCGCTCGCTCAGGAACGTCGCCCGGGCGGTGAAGTACGTGATCCCGGCCATGAGGGCCGACAGGCCGAAGGCGGCCACGGCGAAGGCGAGGGTGACCCGGGCGCGCAGGCCCAACCGCCCGGACAGTCGGGTGCGGCGTGCCCGTGGTCCGTCCGGTGCTCCGGTGGCCGCGTCGGCCTCCGCGTCGGCCACGCCTCAGACCGCCAGCTTGTAGCCCATGCCCCGCACGGTGAGGATGAAGCGGGGGGAGGCGGGGTCGGGCTCGACCTTGGTCCGGAGGCGCCGGACGTGGACGTCGACCAGGCGGCCGTCGCCGAAGTAGTCGTAGCCCCAGACGCGCTCGAGCAGCTGCTCGCGACTCAGCACCTTGCCCGGGTGGTTGGCCAGCTCGCACAGCAGGCGGAACTCGGTCCGGGTGCAGTGGACCTCTTCACCGGCACGGCGCACCACGCCCGCGTCCGGCTCGATCTCGACGTCGCCGAAGCTGAGGACTGCGGACGCGCCCTCCTCGGTCCGCGACCTGCGCAGCAGCGCCCGGATGCGGGCCGCCAGCTCCTTGGCGACGAACGGCTTGGTGACGTAGTCGTCGGCCCCCGCCTCCAGTCCGGCCACGACGTCGTGGGTGTCGGAGCGGGCCGTCACCATGATGACGGGCACCGTCGAGACCCGCCGCAGCGACCGGCACGTCTCGAAGCCGTCGATGCCCGGCAGCATCAGGTCGATCAGCGCCAGGTCACACGGTTCGACCGCGAACCGTGTGATGGCCTCCTCGCCGCTCCCCACGTCGTCGACCGCGTAGCCCTCGTCCTCGAGCGCCAGGCGCATCGACGAACGGATCCGCTCGTCGTCCTCGACGACCAGGATGCGGCTCATGGCCCGATCATGACACGACCGCCCCACCCGGAGCGGGCGGGGCGGTCGTGGTGACGGCGGTGCGGCAGCCGTGCGGAGGCGGCTACGACAGCCAGATCTGCTGCGGCCAGATCGCCCCGCCGATCATTCCGAAGGCCTTGTTGCCGGCCGGGGTCGACGGGTTGTTGAAGTTCTGGACGTTGGGCTGCGCGCCGATGGCCCACACCGTCCGTGCGTACCAGACGTACGGGATGTCCTGGGACAGGAGCCGGTTCACCTGCTGATAGGCGGCGATCTGGGTCGCCTTGTCCGTGGACTGACGACCCTGGAGGAGCGCCGTCTGCATGGCCGGATCGGTGTTGCGGGCCATGTTGATAGCGAAGCCCGGGGTGCTGGCGTTGGTGGGCGTCCAGAAGATGTAGTTCAGGTCGGGGTTGACCGCACCGAACTGACGCCAGGTGAGGCTTTCGTAGGCGCCGGTCAGGGCGACGTTGATGATCGAGTCCTGGAGGATCGGCACCAGGTTGACCGTCATGCCGGCCTGCTGCAGGACCTGCTGCAGGTACTCACCGATCTGGCTGCCCTTGGGGTCCGGGGTGTTCCCGAGCGTGAAGGTGACCGAGCCGCCCGCGGCCTTGACCTCGGACACCAGCTGCTTGGCCTTGGCCAGGTTGTACTCCGGGTAGCCGTTGTCCGTCAGGTAGTAGGGCGAGGTCGAGGTGAACACGCCGTTCGTCGGCTCGGTCACGCCCCCGTCGATCACCTTCACGTACTGCGCGGACGAGGTGGCGTAGGCCACGGCCTGGCGCAGCTTTGCGTTGTTGAACGGGGCCTTGGACATGTTGAGCAGGATGCAGGCCATGTCCGGCTCGCCGGCGATGACCTTGGTGTCGTCGATGTAGGCCAGCGTCGTGTTGTCGCGCAGCTGGGTGATGGTGGACCCGGTGTCGGAGTGGAGGATGTCGATGACGCCGGAGTTGAGGCTGGCCAGGATCTGGTCGGGGTCGGGAATGGGCTTGTATGTGATGCTGTCCAGGTACGGCATCCCCTTGCGCCAGTAGGCGGGGTTGCGGGTGGCCGTGAAGTGGCTGTTCGGGACCCATTCCTGGAAGATGAAGGGCCCCGTGCCGATCGGATTGGTCTGGCTGCCGGTGGCCAGCCAGTTGGGTTCGGCCACGAAGGCGAACTGGCTGCCGATGCCGCCACACAGGTAGTAGTCGAACGGTACCCACGGTGTCTTCATGGTGATGGTGACGACCAGGGGGCTGGTGACGACGATCGACTGCACCGGGGTGAGGGCGGGCCCGGTCAGCAGCGAGTGCTGGTGGGCGGTGAGGTTGGCGGCGACTGCGGCACCGTCGCAGACGGCGCCGTTGTGGAACTTGAGGTCCGGCCGCATGGTGATGGTCCACACCGTGGCGGCGGTGTTGGAGGTGACGGACTCGGCGAGGTTCGGCTGGGGCACGCCGGTCGAGTCGAGGATCATCAGGGTGTCGAACACGGTCCGGGCGTACAGGATCCCGACCTCGTCGAACGTGCCCTGGGTGGGGGAGAAGCCCTTCTCCTCGGCGTCGACGCCGAAGGTCAGCGTGCCGCCGGTCTTGGGGGTGGCCGACGAGATGCCGTCCGGGTGGGTCCCGGTGGACCCGCCGCTGCCGGCTGTCGTCGAGGTGGAGCTGGAGCTCGAGCTGCCGCAGGCGGCGAGCACGCTGCCGGCGGCGATGCCGGCGCCGGCGACGGCCCCCTTGGCGAGGAACGAGCGGCGGTCGATGCGGTCAGTCATGGTCCCCCTTTGGACGGTAGCCACGGCGTGCGCCGGTGCCTGGTCGATGCGGTGTTGCGTGCTCTGTGCTGCTGTGCACCTGACGGTCGTGACGCCCCCTGCCGTGACGCTCCCGCCGGTACCTCGGGGAGACGATAGCCCTCGCCGGACCGCGGTGCGGGCTCATCGGCGGCGTCCCACCCGACGCCTGCGGTGGTCCGCCAGCCCGGGGTGCGCCCGCCGGTACGCTCGCCGTGTGGACTGGGACATCGAGGCCTACCGCCGCTCGGTCGCCGGCCTGTCCCCGGACACCGTCCGGGCGTACGCCTCCGACATCGAGCGGTTCGCCGGGTGGGCGGAGCGCGGCGGGGCATCGGGGCCGTCCGACGTCGACCGGATCACGCTCCGGCGCTACCTCGCCTTCCTGGTGACCCGTCGCTACGCCAAGGCCACCATCTCGCGGACTGCGGCGTCACTGCGGTCCTACTTCTCCTGGTGCGCCCGCCGCGGCCTGGTCGGCAGCGACCCGTCGGTGCGGCTCTCGGCCCCCTCACCCGACTCCCGGCTCCCGCGGGTGCTGGGCCAGGCGGAGCTCGACCGGCTCCTCGGTCCGCGCCCCGCGACCGACGGGCAGGACCCGGCCGGGCGCCAGGGTGGCGGGGGGACGGACGGGGAGCGAGGTGACGGATCGCAGGTGGCGGCACGGGACACCCGTGACGACGCAGTGCTCGAGCTCCTCTACGGGAGCGGGATGCGGGTGGCGGAGCTCTGCGGCCTCGACGTGGACGACCTCCAGCTGGACCGGGGTGTGGTCACCGTGACCGGCAAGGGGGACAGGCAACGCCAGGTGCTGGTGCACGAGACCTGCGTGGCGGCGGTCCGGACCTGGCTGGACGGCCCCCGTGCGGTCATGGCGACCGCGGCGTCACCGGGGGGTGCACTCTTCTACAACGGCCGGGGGAACCGGCTCGGAACACGGGACGTCCGCCGCATCCTCGACCGTCGGTCACCCGTGCCGACCCACCCCCACGCGCTCAGGCACACGTTCGCCACGCACCTCCTCGACGGGGGCGCCGACCTCCGGGTGGTCCAGGAATTGCTCGGACATGCGAGTCTCCAGACGACACAGGTCTACACTCATGTCAGCAAGGAGCGCCTGCGTGCGGTGTACTCCGGAACGCATCCACGGGCCTAAGGGGACAATTGGCGACGCAACTCGATTCGGCTGGGCACGGCATCGACTCGCTGTGGGCCGGATACAAGAAGACCGGTGCGAAGGTCCTGCGCGATCAATTGATCGTGCACTACGCCCCCGTGGTCAAGTACGTGGCGGGCCGGGTGTCCGTCGGACTGCCGCGGCACGTCGACGAGGCCGACCTCGCCAGCTACGGGATCATCGGGCTCATCGACGCCATCGAGCGCTTCGAGCCGGCCCGCAACATCAAGTTCGAGACCTACGCCGTGCCCCGCATCAAGGGCGCCATCATCGACGAGCTGCGCTCCATCGACTGGGTGCCCCGCTCCGTCCGGGCCAAGGCCAGGGCCGTCGAGCAGTCGTACTCCAAGCTCGAGGCCAGCCTGCACCGCACGCCCACCGACGAGGAGGTGGCGGCCGACCTCGAGATGAGCCCCGAGGAGTTCCAGACCGCCCTGCGCAAGATCTCCTTCGTGGGCGTCGTGGCGCTCGACGAGGTCTTCCGCGGTGGCGACCACTCCGACCGGTCGACCCTGGGGGAGTCCCTGCCCGATGCCACGGCGGGGCCGATGGACACCTTCGAGGTCAAGGAGACCAAGGAGGCCCTCGTCAAGGCGGTCAGCGAGATGGGTGACCGTGAGAAGACGGTCCTCACCCTCTACTACTACGAGGGGCTCACCCTCGCCGAGATCGGCGACATCCTCGGAGTGACCGAGAGCCGGGTGTGCCAGATCCACACCAAGGCCGTGCTGCAGCTGCGGGCCAAGCTGGCCGACCGCCCCGAGGGCGCCGGCAGGACGCTCAGCGCCAAGGTGGCCACGCCGGCCGCCGCCCAGGCCGCCGGCTGACCCGAGTCCCTTGGCCTTCGGGCCTTCGGGCCTCCGGGCGTCCGGGCCACCGGTGCCGTAGCGGTCGGGGTGACGGGTCCCGAGTGGAGCACCGCCCCCGCGGGGACTAGCATGGCGTGGTCCCACCGACCGGTGGGGCACTCGAGCAACACCTACCATCGCCCGGCCGCGTCCACGGTCGCCCCGAACTACGGGGTGCTGCAGCCGGGCTGATCAACCGTCACAAGGAGCAGGCACATGGCCGTCATCAGCATGAAGCAACTGTTGGGCGCGGGCGTCCACTTCGGACACCAGACCCGCCGGTGGAACCCCAAGATGCGGCGGTTCATCATCGGCGAGCGCAACGGGATCTACCTGATCGATCTCGAGCAGACGATGAAGGGCATCGAGGAGTCCTACGAGTACATCCGGGACCTCGTCGCCGGTGGCGGGACCATCCTCTTCGTCGGGACCAAGAAGCAGACCCAGGGCCCAGTGGCCGTGTACGCCGACGCCTGCGGTATGCCGTACGTGAACGAGCGTTGGCTCGGCGGCATGCTGACCAACTTCCAGACGGTCTCCACCCGCGTGAAGCGCATGAAGGAGTTCGAGGCCATGCAGAAGGCCGGCGACTTCGAGGCCATGCCGAAGAAGGAGGCCCTGCGCCACACCCGTGAGCTCGAGAAGCTCCAGCGCAACCTGGGCGGCATACGCGGCCTCGACAAGCTGCCGGACGCCATCTTCGTCATCGACACCAACAAGGAGCACATCGCCGTCACCGAGGCCAACAAGCTCGGGCTCCCGGTCGTCGCCGTGGTGGACACAAACTGCGACCCCGACGTGATCACCCACGTCATCCCGGGCAACGACGACGCCATCCGCTCCGGCGCCCTGCTGTGCCGTATCGTCGCCGACGCCGTGACCGAGGGACGCTTCATCGCCCAGAACCGTCCGGCACCGGCACCGAAGGCGCCGCCCACACCCGCACCTGCAGCTCCGGTCGCCGCTGCGACCCCTGCCGCTGCACCTGCTCCGGCACCCGCCGGCGAGGCCTCTGCCCCTGCCCCTGCCCCTGAGGCACCCGCCGCACCCGCCGGCGAGGCCTCTGCCCCTGCCCCTGAGGCACCCGCCGCACCCGCCGCCGAGGCCCCTGCCCCTGCCCCTGAGGCACCGGCCGTCGAGGCCCCTGCCCCTGAGGCACCGGCCGCCGAGGCTCCGGCCGCCGAGGCCACCGCCACTTCGACCGAGGAGGTCTGACCGTGTCCGCTTTCACTGCCAAGGACGTCCAGAAGCTGCGTCAGCTGACCGGCGTCGGGATGCTCGACGCCAAGCGCGGCCTCGAGGAGAACGACGGCGACATGGACAAGGCCGTCACCTGGCTGCGCGAGAAGGGTCTCGCGAGCCAGGCCAAGCGCGCCGACCGTGAGGCATCCGAGGGCGCTGTGGCCATCGGCACGGCCGACAACGTCGTCTCCATCGTGCAGCTCCGCTCGGAAACGGACTTCGTCGCCAAGTCCGAGGAGTTCGTCGACTTCGTGAACGAGCTGGCCGACCTGGTCGCCGCCAAGGGCGTCGACGCCGTCGCCGAGCGCTCCGACGAGCTCGACTCGATGAAGGTCAAGCTCAAGGAGAACATCTCCTTGGGCCAGGTCGTGCGCATCGAGGCACCGGCTGACGGCGCCGTCGACTCCTACCTGCACCTGCAGGCCGGCCGTGGCGTCAATGCCGTGGCCGTGGCCGTGGCCGGGGGCAGCAAGGAGCTCGCCCACGACATCGCCGCCCACATCGCCTTCGCCCGTCCCCTGTACATCAACCGGGACCAGGTGCCGGAGGCCGACGTGGCCGCCGAGCGGGAGACCGTCGAGAAGATCGCCCTCAACGAGGGCAAGCCCGAGGCCTCGCTGCCGAAGGTCGTCGAGGGCCGGCTCAACGGGTGGTACAAGGAGCGGGTCCTGGTGGACCAGGCGTTCATCAAGGACGAGAAGCAGACCATCGCGAAGCTGCTCGGCGACGCCACGGTGACGGAGTTCGCCCAGGTCGTCGTCGGCGACTGAGTGACGGTGGGCCATCGACCGCGCATCATCCTGAAGCTGTCCGGCGAGGCGCTTGCCTCGTCGGCCTCGGACGAGACCATCGACGCCGCAGCCGTGGAGCAGCTGGCCCGGGAGATCGCCCAGACCCGTGAGGAGCTCGACCTCGAACTGGCCGTGATGGTCGGCGGGGGGAACATCTGGCGTGGGACCACCGGCGCCGGTGCCGGAATGGACCGGGCCACGTCGGACTTCATGGGGATGCTCGGCACCGTCATCAACGCCCTGGCGCTCCAGGACGCATTGGAGCACCACGGCCAGGCGACCCGGGTGCTGTCGGCCGTACAGATGGCCGAAGTGGCCGAGCCCTACATCCGGCGCCGGGCCATCCGGCACCTCGAGAAGGGCCGGGTCGTCGTGTTCGCCGCAGGCATGGGCAACCCGTACTTCACCACCGACACCTCGGCCGCCCTGCGGGCCGCCGAGATCGAGGCCGAGCTGCTCTGCAAGGGGACCCACGGCGGGGTCGACGGTGTCTACACCGCAGACCCGCGGATCGACCCGACCGCCACCCGCTACGACGAGGTCTCCTTCATGGAGGTCGTGGCGAAGGACCTGCGGGTCATGGATCTCACCGCCATCACCTTCTGCAAGGACAACGGGCTCCCGATCCGGGTGTTCGACCTGATGGAGCCGGGCAACATCCGCAAGGCCCTCGCCGGCGAGTCGATCGGGACGCTCGTCCGATGAATGTCCAGCCCGCAGCCCGTTCCGGGTGCGCCCGGACGGCGATGGCTACGCTGGTCCGCTAATGGATGACGATCTGATCGCACTCGTGGTGTCCGATGCCTCCGAGCACATGACCAAGGCCGTGGAGCACACCCAGGCCGAGTTCAGTGCCATCCGCACCGGACGAGCCACACCCGCCCTGGTGGAGCACCTCAAGGTCGACTACTACGGCACCGAGACCGAGCTCCGTCAGATGGCCGGGTTCAGCGTCCCCGAGGCCCGCCTGCTGGTGGTGTCGCCCTACGACAAGAGCTCGCTGGCCGCCATAGAGAAGGCCATCCAGGGCTCTGACCTGGGCATCACCCCCTCCAACGACGGCTCGGTCATCCGGCTGTCGTTCCCGATCCCGACCGAACAGCGCCGCAAGGAGCTGGTGAAGGTCGTGAAGCAGAAGTCGGAGGAGGGTCGGGTCACGGTGCGCAACATGCGTCGCAACGCCCGCCAGGAGCTCGAGGCCATGCAGAAGGACGGCGACCTGTCTACTGACGAACTCGAGCGGATAGAGAAGGATCTCGACAAGATCACGCAGGACAACGTGGCGGCCATCGACCGTCTGCTCGCCCACAAGGAGCAGGAGCTCCTCGAGATCTGACGGCGGCCGGGCAGACGTCCGGCGACGACCACCGGCCGGGACCCGGCCCGGCAACGACATGGGCCGGCCCGAAGGCCCGATCCTTGGGAGGAAGCAATCAACGTGGACCATGGCCCGGACAAGGGAGACGACGATGTGACCGACGACATCCCGTCGCGTCCGAAGCCGTCGGTTCCCCCGACCGGGGGTGTGCGGATCATCGGCGCCGAAACGGCGGCCGAGATCACCTCCGAGGTGCCCGTCGTGCCCCCGGCCCACATCACGCCGGACAGCTCCACCCACTCGTCGGTCCGCATCCTCGAGGAGCCGTCCCACGAGGGGGCCGACGAGGCCGCGGAGGCGCCGACCCCGGCGCCGACCGAACTGCCCCACTGGACCGAGCCCCCGACCGGCCAGGTGCCAGCCGTGCTGGCTCGTGACGACCGCGACTCCACCGACATCCTCCCGCCGACCTGGCGCGAGGACGACGCCGACTGGACGGCCCACGAGGAGAAGTTCGAGCCGTCGATGTTCAGCGACGAGCAGGCCTCCCTCGGTGCACTCGACGAGACGGGGGGAGCCGACGAGGTCGTGCGCCCCTGGGAGTTCGACCTCGAGTCGGTGCGCCCCGGCCAGCCCGGTCCCGGGTCCTCGGCGCACGATCCCATCACCGAACCGGTGGAGGTCGTCCGGTCGTCCGACGACTTCGACGTCCCGCTCGACCGCGGCGCGCCGGCGGCGCCCGCGACCGAGGTGGGGGAGTCGACCTCGAGCTATTCCATCGCGGACATCGCCGCGGCGGACACCGCTGCCGCCGCGCCCGACAACGAGTCCGAGCCGAGCGGCGGGTCACCTGGTGTGGGTAGTGGTGCGGGTGCCGGCGCGGCGGGGGTGGCCGCAGCCGCCGCTGACGCAGGCGGTGGAGACGACGGTGCGTCCGGCGACGGCACCGCCGAGGGCGACGCCGGCCGACCGTCCGGCACCCCCCGGGTCGGTCGGGCCCGCCCGACCGGCCTCCTGCCTGCCCGCCTGACCGCCAAGCGCCCCGATGAGGACGTGGCCGCGCTCGGCGAGCCGCTGGCCGCCGAGCCCCCCGGCGCATCGGTGGCCGACGTGCCGGGTGCAGGGCGCCGCAAGGCCGGACTGGCCAGCCTGGCCGCTGCCGACCGGGCCGCCGAGGAGCTGGCGCCGGAGCCGGTCCTCACCGAGGAGGCCCCTGGCGACGACGACGACGAGACGGGCACACGGTTCCGTCGCAGGTCCCGTGCCGCGAGGTCCGGCGACCGACCGCTCCGCACCAGCAAGAACTACACGCCCGAGGTCACCGGCGGTGGCCCGCCCGAGACGGTCACGGTCCGCCGGCGGTCGGACGAGGAGGTCGGCGGAAGCACCGGCCTCCGTGTCGGCACCGGGGTGGCTGCCGCGGTCGTCGCCCTGCTCGCCTTCAAGATCGGCACGGTCCCCTCGGTGATCCTCTGCCTCGTGGTGGTCGCCTGTGCCGCCGGCGAGGCGTTCGCCGTGCTGAAGCGTGTCGGCTGGCGCCCGGCCACCCTGCTCGGACTGGTGGGCACCGTCTCACTGATGCTCGGCGCCTACAACAAGGGCATCGCCGCCATACCGCTCGTCCTGGTGCTCATCACGGCCTTCACCCTGCTCTGGTACCTGTTCGGCGTGGAACGCGGCTCGGCGGTGGCCGGTACCGCCTCCACCCTGCTGGTGGTCGGCTGGGTCGGCCTGCTCGGCTCCTTTGCCGGCCTACTGCTCTGCCCGGCGCTGTTCCCGGACCGCCACGGCATCGCCTTCCTCCTGGGGGCCATCATCGCCACCGTGGCCAACGACGTCGGCGCCCTGGTCATCGGCCGCTGGATCGGCAGCCGTCAGCTCGCCCCGAACGTCAGCCCCAACAAGACCTGGGAGGGCCTGGCCGGTGGCGCCCTGGCCTCGATCCTGGTGTCCACGGTCGTCGTCGGCGCCATCCACCCCTGGACGCCCGCCAACGCCGCCCTCCTCGGCGTGGTGGTGGCCGTGGTCGCGCCGCTCGGCGACCTGTGCGAGTCGCTGCTCAAGCGGGACCTCAAGCTGAAGGACATGGGCACGGTGCTGCCGGGCCACGGAGGCGTGCTCGACCGGGTCGACGCCCTCATCTTCGTGCTGCCCGCCACGTACTACCTGGTGCGCGCGCTCAACATCGGGTGAACTTCGGGCAGGCTGGAGGGATGACCGCGCCGCCCGGACGACCTGCCGACGCGCCCCGGGGGTCGGACGGCACCCGTACCGGGACGGTGACGGTCAGCGTCGTCGGCTCCACCGGGTCGATCGGCACCCAGACACTCGACGTCGTGGCCCAGGACCCGGAGCGCTACCGGGTGGTGGCGTTGGGCGCCCAGCGATCGGTCGACGCCCTGGTCGAGCAGGCGCTCACCGTCCGTCCCAAGGTCGTCGCCATCGGCGACCCGTCCCTGGCCGGCGAACTCGCCCGCCGGCTACCCGCCGGGACCGAGGTCCTGGCCGGCCCCGACGGCCTGGCGGCGATCGCCACCGAGGCCGACGTGGTGGTCAACGGGGTGGTCGGCTTCGCCGGGCTGTCCGTCACCCTGGCGGCACTCGAGGCCGGCCGGCGTCTGGCGCTGGCCAACAAGGAGTCGATCATCGCCGGTGCGCCGGTGGTGGCATCGGTCCGCGACACCCCGGGTGCCGAACTCCTGCCGGTCGACTCCGAGCACTGCGCGGTCCACCAGTGCCTGCGCTCGGGCCGGCGGGCCGATGTGGCCCGCCTGCTGCTGACCGCCTCGGGTGGCCCGTTCCGCGGCCGCAAGGCGGATGAGCTGGCCGACGTGGGGGTCGACGAGGCGCTCGCACATCCGACCTGGTCGATGGGTCCGAAGATCACGGTGGACTCCTCCACGCTGATGAACAAGGGGCTCGAGGTCATCGAGGCCCACGAGCTCTTCGGCGTGCCCTACGACGACATCGACGTGATCGTCCACCCGCAGTCCGTCGTCCACTCCATGGTGGAGTTCGTCGACGGCGCGGTGGTCGCCCAGTTGTCGCTGCCCGACATGCGGCTGCCGATCGGGTACGCCCTGGCCTACCCCGCCCGTCTGGCGTCGCCCTTCGGAGCCATCGACTGGTCCGAGCTGTCGGTCCTCGAGTTCGAGCCCCCCGACCGGGCGACGTTCCCGTGCCTCGACCTCGCCTACCGGGCCGGGCGCGCCGGCGACCTGGCACCGGCGTGGCTCAACGCCGCGAACGAAGTGGCCGTCGAGGCGTTCCTGGCCGGCCGCATCGCCTGGCCGGCCATCGCCGACGTCGTCGCCGACACCCTCGACCGCTACGACGCCGGCAGTCCGGGGTCCGGCCGGACGGTCGACGACGTGCTCGACGCCGACGCCACCGCCCGGGGTCTGGCCGCCACCGTCGTGGCGCAGTGGAGCGCACGATGAGCGTGCTCGACGCCCCGGTGGGCGGCGCGCCGGACCTGCGTCCGGACGGAGACGCGGACGAGGGGTCCGCACGGCAGGTCAAGTCACCCGCCCGGTCGCTCGCCGAGCTCGCCCTGGTGCTGGTGGGCGTCGTCGCCCTGTCGATGGCGACGGGCCAGGTGGACCTGCTCATCGTCATCGCCTGCCTGGTGGTCATGATCATGGTCCACGAGCTGGGCCACTTCCTGGCCGCCAAGCACGGACACATGAAGGTCACCGAGTACTTCCTCGGCTTCGGCCCACGCCTCTGGTCGTTCCAGCGGGGGGAGACCGAGTACGGCGTCAAGGCATTCCCCCTCGGGGGCTACGTGAAGATCCCCGGCATGACCAACCTGGAGGAGGTACCACCGGAGGACGAGGTGCGTACCTACCGCCAGCAGCCGTTCCACTCCCGTCTCCTCGTGGCGGTGGCGGGCTCGGCCATGCACTTCCTGATGGCCTTCGTGCTCCTGTGGGTGCTCATCTCGTGGGTGGGGCTCCCGAGCGACTCGAAGGTCGAGGTGCAGCAACTCGTCCCGATCGCCGGCAGGCCGGGGCCGGCCCAGGTGGCCGGCCTGCAGCCGGGCGACGTGATCGTCTCGGTGGACGGTAGGCAGGTGAAGGGGAACCCGGACGTCTTCATCGACGCCACCAGGTCCCACGCCGACCGGCCCGAGACGCTCGTGGTGTCGAGGGACGGGGTCGAGCGGACGATCACCGTCACCCCCGCCGACGGGCGGACCGCCCACGAGACGGGCGTGAAGGTCCCGGCGGGCACGGCGCCGTTCGGTGTGATCGGGGTGAGCCTCGGGGCGCCGACCGAGCGCATGGGGCCTGTGACCGGCCTGGCCCACACCGGCAGCGACCTCGTCCACTTCACCTGGGCGTCGATCGTCGGGGTGGCCCACCTGTTCTCGCCTGCGGCCACCGTGCAGCGGTTCGGCGAGGTGACCAGCGCCAAGGCGGCCAGTCAGGCCGCGGCCAACGGCACCCGGGTCTCGTCGGTCGTGGGCGCCGTCCAGACCGCCAAGGACGCGGTGCACGCCGGCATCGGCGACCTGCTGATCATCCTGATCTCGATCAACCTGTTCGTGGGCATCTTCAACCTCTTCCCGATGCTCCCGCTCGACGGCGGCCACGTGGCCATCGCCGTGTACGAGAAGGTCCGGACGGGGCGGTCCAAGGTGCAGTACCACGCGGACGTGGCCAAGCTCCTGCCCTACACGTGGGCGATGGTCGCCTTCCTCGGCATCCTCTTCGCCACTTCGCTGCTCACCGACCTGCTCCATCCGGCCGCCAACCCGTTCGGCTGACCCGACCGGGGCCGTCGGCCGCCTGATCCGGGCGGAGCCGTCCCGCCGGCCGGTCCGGCGCGAGCCGTCCGGGCCCGCCCCCCCCGGTAGCATCGATGGCATGCCACACCTCCGAGGGAGCTTGACCGAGCGGCGGCCCACCCGCCGGATCCAGGTGGGCGACGTGCCCGTCGGTGGTGGTGCCCCGGTGACCGTCCAGTCGATGACCACGACCAAGACGGCCGACGTCGAGGGCACGCTCTCCCAGATCTATGCCCTGGCCGCGGCCGGGGCCGACCTGGTGCGGTGCACCTGCAACGAGGAGGAGGCGGCGGAGGGCCTGGCCCGGATCGTGCCCCGGTCGCCGGTGCCGATCATCGCCGACATCCACTTCCACGTGGAGATGGCGCTCGCCGCCCTCGAGGCCGGTGTGCAGGGGCTGCGGCTCAATCCCGGAAACCTCCGCAAGCCCCACGAGATCAAGCTGGTGGCGGCCGAGGCGAAGGACCGCGGCGTGCCCATCCGCATCGGTGTCAATGCCGGCTCGCTGCACCCGGACCTGTACAAGAAGTACGGCGGGGCCACACCCGAGGCCCTCGTCGAGTCGGCCCGGATGGAGCTCGCCTATTTCGCAGAGGTCGACTTCGACGACGTCAAGATCTCGGTGAAGGCCTCGTCGGTGCCGCTGATGATCGAGTCCTACCGGCTGGCCTCGGAGACGTTCGATTATCCACTCCACCTCGGGGTCACCGAGGCGGGGCCGCCGCCCGCCGGGTTGCTCAAGGGCACTGCCGGCATCGCCACCCTGCTGGCCGAGGGGATCGGCGACACCATCCGGTACTCGCTGACCGCCGACCCGGTCGAGGAGGCCCGGGCGGGCCGGCAGCTGCTCGAGGCGCTCGGACTGCGCGAGCGCAAGGGACTCGACCTCATCGCCTGCCCGAGCTGTGGGCGCTCCGAGATCGACGTGATCGCCGTGGCCCAGGCCGCCCAGGACGCCCTCGAGGACCGGAACCTGCCCATCCAGGTCGCCGTCATGGGCTGCGTGGTGAACGGCCCGGGCGAGGCGCGTGAGGCCGACCTCGGGATCGCGGCGGGGCGCAAGCGTGGCCACCTGTTCATCAAGGGCAAGATCGTCAGGGTCGTCCCCGAGGACGAAATGGTCGAGGCGCTGGTCGCCGAGGCCGAGCGCCTCGTGGCCGAGGGGGTCGAGGCCCGCCTGGCTGCGGCGGACGCTGGGGCCGAGGCCGAGGCGGAGGCCGACCGCCGCGAGCTGCTCGATGCCAAGGGCTCCGACGCCAACGCGTCCGAGTCCAAGGTCGATCTCATCCGCAAGCGCTTCGGCGACGTGGCCGCCCCGGCCGACTGACGCGCAGGTCGCTGCGGCCATGCGGGCGCCCCCGGGAACGGGCGGCGTGTCGTCGGGCGCCCGGCCCGTGTCGCCCTCACGGGGCCGTGGTTCGGTCCCGGTAGGATCTCCGGCCATGCGCATGTCCCGCCTCCTCGTCCGCACCCTGCGAGAGGCCCCGGCCGACGCCGAGGTGGTCAGCCACCAGCTCCTGGTGCGGGGTGGGTTCATCCGCCGCCTCGCCTCGGGCGTCTACACGTTCCTGCCGCTCGGGCTCCGGGTCCTCCACAACATCGAGGCCATCATCCGCGAGGAGCTGGACGCGGCCGGCTGCCAGGAGCTCCTCCTTCCGGCCCTCCATCCGCTCGAGCTGTGGGAGCAGAGCGGACGGGCGGCCCTGTTCGGCAGCGATGCCCTGCCGGCGATGCAGGTCGAGGGTCGGGGTGGCTCGTTCGTGCTCGGGCCCACCCACGAGGAAGTGGTTACCGTCACCGTCGGCGGCGAGGTCGACTCCTACCGCCAGCTGCCGCTCACCGTGTACCAGATCCAGGTCAAGTTCCGCGACGAGGCCCGTCCCCGGTTCGGGCTGTTGCGGACCCGTGAGCTGATCATGGCCGACGCCTATTCCTTCGACGTCGACAAGGAGGCCATGCAGGCCTCCTACGGTGTCGTCTACGACGCCTACCTGCGGATCTTCGCCCGGCTGGGCCTCGACGTGTCGCCGGTGGAGGCCGAGTCCGGTGCGATCGGCGGTGACGTCAATCACGAGTTCATGGTCCCGTCGGCGGTGGGGGAGGACCACTTCGTCCGTTGTCGGGCCTGCGGCTACGCCGCCAACGTGGAGGCGGCCACCCGTGGTGGCTTCGGCGACCCGGTGGCACCCGACGCCTCTGCCGCGGACGCAGTCGAGCACCACACGCCGGACCGTCCCGGCATCGACGGGGTGGTCGCCTTCTTCGACGACCCGGCCGTGACGCACGCCGATCTACTGAAGTCCCTGGCCGTGGTCGACGCCGACGGCAACGCCGTCCTGGTCCTGGTCCCCGGCGACCGCGAGGCCCGGCTGCCCGGCGGCTGGCGGCTGTTCGAGGAGGCCGACTTCGCCGCCCACCCGTCCCTGGTCAAGGGCTACATCGGCCCCGGTGGCCAGCAGGATACCGGCGTGACCGTGGTGGCCGACGTCGGCGTGGCCCGTCCCGGCTCCTGGATCACGGGGGCCAACCGGGCCGACCACCACCTGAGTGGCGTCCTGCTCGGCCGCGACTTCGAGGTCGACGTCTGGGGCTCGTACGCCGAGGTCGTGACCGGTGACGCCTGCCCGCGCTGCGGCGCCGAGGTCGACCTGGTCCGCTCGGTCGAGGCCGCCCATACGTTCCAGCTGGGCACCAAGTACTCTGACGTCATGACCGGGGCCTCCTTCGTGGCCGAGGACGGCAGCGAGGCCGCCTTCTCGATGGGCTGCTACGGCATGGGCGTCTCCCGCCTGCTCTCGGTGGTCGCGGAGGAGAGCCACGACGACAGGGGACTGGTGTGGCCGGCCTCCGTGGCCCCGTTCCAGGTCCACCTGGCCGCGCTGGGTGCCGGCCGGTCGCCGGAGGTGGGCGGGGCCGCCGACGCACTCCACGACCGCCTGGTGGCGGCTGGCGTCGAGGTCCTCTACGACGACCGGGACGTGTCGCCCGGGGTCAAGTTCGCCGACGCCGACCTCCTCGGGATCCCGGTCCGACTGGTGGTCGGAGGCAAGGGTCTGGCCCGGGGGATCGTGGAGTGGCGGTCCCGGGCGACGGGCGAGGAGCGGGACGTGGCCCTCGACGGCCCGGTCGAGGCGCTGCTGGCGCCCTGACCTGCGCCGGGCGCCCCTCGGGGCCCCTCGGGGGCAGGGGACGAGCGGTGGGACCGGCGCGTCCGGGGTCCTGACCAGGGTCCCACCTTCCTGCCTGCACTGCTATACTTGCCAGTCTGCCGTTCGGTTGGGGTGTAGTGACGCTGACAAGGCGTGGGCGGTCAGCCCACGCTTTTGTTTTGGTCAGAAACGCCCCCCTCGGGGGTGCAGGACAGGTCGGGGCCCAAGAGTCGCGACCTGAGACGAGTACGGACGCGACCGACGACAGACGAGCACACCGGAGAGGAGGCAGCGCAGATGGTCGAGGATCTCTTCGCAGCACTCCAGCCCGTGGTGACCGATGCCGGCCTCGAGTTGGTCGATGTCGAGATGAAGTCGGGTGTCCTCGCGGTGACCGTCGACCGCGAGGGCGGCGTCGACCTCGAGGCGCTCACCGACGCCAATCGCGCGGTCTCGACGGTGCTCGACGAGCTCGACCCCATCCCGGGGCGCTACTCCCTCGAGGTCTCGAGCCCCGGGATCGAGCGCCCACTACGGACACCCGCCCACTTCGCCAAGGCGCTCGGCGCCCTGGTCACGGTCAAGACCCGGCCCCAGGTGCCGGGTGACCGGCGGATCCGCGGCACCCTCCTGACCTCCGACGACGAGGGCTTCACCCTGGCCGTCGAGGGGTCCGACGACGAGCCGGTCCGTCTCGCCTACAGCGACATCGACCGTGCCCGCACGGTGTTCGTGTGGGGTGGGCAGGACACGCCGGGCAACCCCGCCGGCCGGAAGCCGGGCGGCAAGCCGGGTGCCAATGCCACGGGACAGAAGCAGACGCAGAAGAGGAAGCAGGTCGTGACCCCATGAGCAAGACGAACTTCGAGTTCCTCGACGCACTCGGCCAGATCGCGCGGGACAAGGGGATCTCCGTCGAGACGCTGCTCGACGCCCTGGCGAATGCCCTGGTCGCCGCCTACAAGCGTCGCCCGGACGCCGCCGAGGAGGCGGTCGTCACCATCGACCCCGACTCGGGCGAGATCCGCGTCTACGGTCAGGAGCTCGACGAGGACGGCAACGTCATCCGCGAGTGGGACGACACCCCGAACGACTTCGGCCGCATCGCGGCCCAGACGGCGAAGCAGGTCATCCTCCAGCGCATCCGCGAGGTCGAGCGCGACCTCAAGTACGAGGAGTACGCCGGGCGTGAGGGCGACATCGTGACCGGCATCGTCCAGCAGACCGACAACCGGTACACGCTGCTCGATCTGGGCAAGGTCGAGGCATTGCTGCCCCAGGCCGAGCAGGTCTCCTACGAGCGCTACGAGCACGGTGCCCGCCTCAAGGCGTACATCGTCGAGGTCCGCAAGACCACCAAGGGCCCCCAGATCGTGGTCAGCCGGAGCCATCCGGGCCTGATCAAGCGGCTGTTCGAGCTCGAGGTCCCCGAGATCTCCTCGGGCGCCGTCGAGATCAAGGCGGCCGCCCGCGAGCCCGGGCACCGCACCAAGATCGCCGTCTGGTCGAACGACCCGAACGTCGATCCGGTCGGCGCCTGCGTCGGCGCCCGGGGTTCCCGTGTGCGTATGGTCACCAACGAGCTCCGCGGTGAGCGTGTCGACGTTGTGCCCTACTCCGACGACCCGGTCGAGCTCATCCAGTCCGCCCTGGCCCCGGCCCGGGTGCGCGAGGTGCGCCTCGACGACGACACCGGTACCGCCACGGTCATCGTGAGCGACTACCAGCTCTCACTGGCCATCGGCAAGGAGGGGCAGAACGCCCGCCTGGCCGCCCGGCTGACCGGCTGGCGCATCGACATCAAGAGCGAGACCCAGCTGGCCGAGGAGGAGTCTGGCTACGCCGGCGAGGAGTGGGCCGAGGGCGAGTGGATCCAGAACGAGGCCGGCGAGATGGTCTGGCAGCCCGCCGAGGGCGGCTCCGCCGTGTCGGCCACCGAGTGGGCCGAGGGCGCCGAGGGTGCCGAGGGGACCGAGGGGACCGAGGGTGAGGCGGTCGCCGAGCTGGTAGCGGAGGACGTGGCCGAGTCCGAGGTCGAGGCCGTCGAGGATGCGGTGGCGGTCGAGGAGGCCGCTGCGGTGGCTGCCGAGGAGATCGAGATTCCCGGGACCGGAGGGACGGAGGCCGCCGAGGGCGCCCCGTCCGCCGAGGTCGACAGGGAACCGGCCGGGGAGGCTCCGGCATAGCGCCTCAGCGGACCTGCATCGGGTGCCGCCGGACCGGTCCGGCGGACACGATGGTGCGGGTGGTGCGCCTGGAGGACGGATCGCTCGTCCAGGGGCGCACGCTCCCGGGGCGTGGTGCCTGGTTGTGCCTCGGTTCCGTGAGCTGCGTGGACACGGCGCAGAAGCGCCGGGCCTACGAGCGGGCCCTCCGGGGCCCGGTGGCCACCGGGGCGATCGACGACCTGCGTCGGGCGCTCGGGGGGCCGGCCGGTGTTCCGGGTTCCGACGGCTCGGCCAGACCGGTGCCGTGATGTGCGAGGATAGAGGGTCGTATGTGCGCTTTGGCACCTGCGACATCGATGGAAGGGCAGTAACAGCCGTTGCCGAAGAAGATCCGGGTATACGAGCTCGCTCATGAGCTCGGCCTGACCAACAAAGAGGCGCTTGACCTCTGCTTGTCCCTCGGGATGGGCGTCAAGAGCCATTCATCGTCCATCGAGGACGCGCAGGCCGACCGCGCCCGCCGGAAGGCCGACCGTGAGGGCCTCCGCCGTCCGGTCCAGCCCGACGAGCCGGAGGCCCCGGCCAAGAAGGCCGCAGCGAAGAAGGCCCCGGCCAAGAAGGCCGCGCCCGCCAACGAGCAGGCCGGGCCCGCCACGCCGGCAGGCGCGGGCGACGACTCGGCCTCCGGCGACGGCGCTCCTGCGTCGGCACCCCCGGTCAAGCGGACCGGTGCACGCCTGGTAACCAGTCGTCCGGCGTCCGAGCAGCCGGGTGTCGCCGCGGCCGCCGCACCCCGCCCGGCACCGGTCGCCCCGGCGGTCGCTCCCGCACCCGCCCCGGCACCTGCGCCAGCGCCCGCCCCGGCCGCCCCGGCCGCCGCGGCACCTGTCACCCCGGCCGCACCTGTCACCCCGGCCGCACCTGTCACCCCGGCCGCCCCGGCACCTGTCGCCGCGGCACCTGCCGCGCCTGCCGCCCCTGTGGCACCCGCCGCCGCTCCGGCCCCACCAGCCGTTCCGGCTCCGGCGCCTGCCGCAGCCCCTGCACCCGCCCCGGCTGCGCCTGTCGAGTCCGCGCCGGCACCGGCGGCCGCGTCCGCCGCACCGGCTCCCGCCGCACCCGGCGCGCCGCCCCGACCGGGTTCCGCGCCCGTGCGCCCGCCGACCAGCCCGTCCGGCAAAGCGATCCCGCCGCCCCCGGGCGGCCCGCCCCGTTCGGTCACTGGCAAGCCGATCCCGCCGCCCCCCGGGGCCGGCGGACGGCGTCCCGCGCCGGGCGCACCCCGTCCCGGCTTCACCGGCCGTCCCGGCGGTGCAGGAGCAGGCCGTCCCGGCGCCCCGCGTACCGGAGGTCCCCCCGGCGCGACCGGCGGAGGGTACGGCGGCCGCCCCGGCGGATCGACGGGTGGCTACGGCGGAGGTCGCCCGGGTGGCGGCCCCGGTGGTGGCCCGGGTGGCCCCGGAGGCCCCGGAGGGCGCGGCGGTCCCGGTGTGGGCCGTGGCCGTCCCAACCAGCGCCGCCCCCGTCGGCGTCGTCGCAACCTCGAAGAGCTGGAGCCGACCACCCTCACCGCCTATGCGCCCTCGACGGCGCCGGTGCCCGAGAACGAGGTCATCATCGAGCGCGGCTCGACCGCACGCGATCTCGGCCCAAAGCTGAACCGCTCGGCCGGTGACGTGGTCCGCTTCCTGCTCCTGCAGGGGGAGATGGTCACGGCCACCCAGTCGCTGACCGACGACATGATCGAGCTGTTCGCCGCCGAGCTCGGCGCAGAGGTCCGTCTCGTCGACCCCGGCGAGGAACGCGAGGCCGAACTGCTGGCCAAGTTCTTCGACGAGGAGGACGACGAGGTGGACGAGTCGGAGCTGCGGCCCCGCCCGCCGATCGTCACCGTCATGGGCCATGTCGACCACGGCAAGACCCTGCTGCTCGACCGCATCCGCTCCGCCAACGTCGTGGCCGGTGAGGCCGGTGGCATCACCCAGCACATCGGCGCCTACCAGGTCGACTGGGAAGGTCACCCGATCACGTTCATCGACACCCCCGGTCACGCGGCCTTCACGGCCATGCGCGCCCGTGGAGCCGAGGTGACCGACATCGTGGTCCTGGTCGTGGCGGCCGACGACGGCGTCATGCCGCAGACGGTCGAGGCCATCAGCCACGCCAGGGCAGCCGACGTCCCGATCATCGTGGCCGTCAACAAGATCGACCGCGACGAGGCCGACCCCAACCGGGTGCTGCAGCAGCTGTCGGAGCACGGACTCGTCCCCGAGGCCTGGGGTGGCGACACCATCGCCGTCGAGGTCTCGGCCCTGCAGTCGCTCGGCATCGAGGACCTGTTGGAGCAGATCGTGCTGGTCGCCGAGATCGAGGAGCTTCAGGCCTCTCCCGAGGGCCGCGCCAGGGGCGTGGTCATCGAGGCCGAACTCGAGATCGGCCGCGGCCCGGTGGCCTCGGTCATCGTGGAGCAGGGCACCCTGCGGGTCGGCGACCCGATCGTCGCCGGTGCCGCTTGGGGCAAGGTCAAGGCCCTGGTCGACGACCACGGCCACCAGATCAAGGAGGCGCCGCCGTCGACACCGGTCCAGGTGCTCGGGTTCTCCGAGCCGCCGGAGGCCGGTGACGAATTCCGGGTCGCCCCGGAACTCGCCCAGGCCCGCACCATCGGCGAGGCACGCGCCCACCGCTACCGGGTGGCCGGGCACGTGCCCGCCGCCACGTCGGCACTGGGCGGCGCCAAGCTCGAGGACCTGTTCGAGCAGATCCAGCGGGGCGAGACGGCCACGCTGAACCTGATCCTGAAGGCCGACGTGCGTGGCTCCCTCGAGGCGGTCACCGAGAGCCTCCGCAAGCTCGAGCGCGACGACGTCAAGCTCAGCTTCGTGCTGCGCGGTGTCGGCGGCATCACCGAGTCGGATGTGGAGCTGGCCCAGGCCTCGAACGCCACCATCATCGGCTTCAACGTGCGCCCCGACCGGCGTTCGAGGGACATGGCGGCCAAGGCCGACGTGGAGATCCGGACCTACGAGATCATCTACAAGCTGCTCGAGGACCTCGAGGCGGCCATGCTCGGCATGCTGGCGCCGGTCTTCGAGGAGATCGTCACCGGCGAGGCCGAGGTCCGCCAGGTCTTCCGGGTCCCGAAGATCGGGGCCATCGCCGGGTGTTACGTCCGGGAGGGTGTCATCACCCGTGGCTCCAAGGTCCGCTTCCTCCGCGAGGGCGTCATCATCTGGAAGGGCGCCATCACGTCGCTCCGCCGGTTCAAGGACGACGCACGCGAGGTCCAGGCCGGGTTCGAGTGCGGTATCGGCCTCTCGGACTACCAGGACCTGAAGGACGGCGACATCATCGAGACCTACGACGAGCGGGAGATCCCCCGCACCTGACCGTCGCCGTCGCCCGCACCTGGGGCGGCACGGACAGGGGTCGTGGACGGACCGGAGGACCAGTGGCACGTCGTCAGGACGACCGGGGCGTCGCCCCCTACTCCCGCTCGCTGCGGGTCAACCAGGTCCTGCGCCAGGTCGTCGCGGACGAACTCGAGCGGCTGGCCGACGCCGACGAGCGCCTGCGCCTGGTGACCGTGACCTCGGTGGACACCACCGCCGACCTTCGCCAGGCGACCGTCTATCTGAGTTCACTGTCGGACGACGCGGCGGACGCCCTCGACGCCCGCAGGGTCCAGGTGCAGCGGGCCGTGGCCCACCAGACGCAGCTCAAGCGCACCCCGCTGCTGTCGTTCGTCCAGGACCCGGCGGTGGTCAACGGCAACCGGATCGAGGACCTCATCCGCCACATCCACGAGTCGGACGACGCCGCCGGTCGCGCCGAGGTCGACGGGGCGGACGACAACTACCGGTGAGCCCTTCCGCAGCGGACCAGGTCAACGGCCTGGTGGTGGTGGACAAGGAGGCCGGGTGGACCTCCCACGACGTGGTGGCCCGGTGTCGCCGCATCTTCGGCCAGAAGCGCGTGGGCCACGCCGGCACGCTCGACCCCGACGCCACCGGCGTGCTGCTGGTCGGACTCGGCCGGGCGACCCGCCTCATGCGGTTCCTGACCGCCCTGCCGAAGACGTACGAGGCCGAGGTGGTCCTGGGCACGGCCACGTCGACGCTCGACGCCTCGGGTGAGGTGACCGGGACATGGGACATGGAGGACGTGTCGCTGTTGGCCGTGCGCGAAGCGGCGGCCGGCCTGACCGGTGACATCGAGCAGGTCCCACCGATGGTATCGGCGGTGAAGGTGGACGGCCGGCGACTGCACGCCCTCGCCCGGGAGGGCATCGAGGTGGAGCGTTCGGCCCGACCGGTGACCGTCTACCGCTACGACGTCAGCCCGGGGATGACGCCCGGCGTCTTCCGGATCGAGGTGGTCTGCTCGTCGGGGACCTATGTCCGGGTACTGGCCGCCGACCTCGGCGAGGCACTGGGCGGTGGGGCGCACCTCCGCAACCTGCGCCGCACGCGGATCGGGTCGTTCACCACCGAGGACGCCCGGCTCGTCGACGAGCTGACGCCCGCCGTGGTGCTCACCCCCGCCCAGGCCATGCGTGACCTGGACCAGGTGGTGGTGCCGATCGACGCCCAGAAGCTCGTGGCCCGGGGCCTGCCGCTCGACCGGGTGCCACTCGGCGTGTCGGGCGACGGCCCGTGGGGCCTCGTCGACGACGCCCATCACCTGCTTGCCGTCTACGAGGCCACGGAAACGGACCGGATCAAGCCGGCCGTGGTCATCGAGTCCGCCGGCTGAGCCGTCCCCGCCGGACGACGGGCCGGGCCATCGGTACGGGGCCCAACCGGCGCTGACTCGGCAGTAACCTTGCCCATTGTGGAGATCGTGACCGACAGCGCCCAGCTGGCACCGCCCGCTGGCGGCTCGGCCGTCACCATCGGCGCCTACGACGGGGTCCACCTCGGGCACCGTGCCCTGCTGGCCGAGCTCCGGGCCCGGGCCCAGGAGAGCGGCCTGGCCACGGTCGTCGTGACGTTCGACCGGCACCCGGCCACCGTGGTGCGTCCCGCATCGGCCCCGTTGCTCCTGTGCGACCTCGACCAGAAGCTCGAACTCCTGGCCTCGGCCGGCGTCGACCGGACGGTCGTGGTCCGCTTCGACGAGGAACGCGCCAACGAGACGGCCGAGGAGTTCGTCAGCCGGGAGCTCGTCGAGGGCCTCGACGCGCGGCTGGTGGTGGTGGGGGAGGATTTCCACTTCGGCCACGGCCGGAAGGGCAACGTGGCACTGCTCACCGAAATGGGCTCGGTCGCCGGGTTCGAGGTCGACGGGGTGTCCCTGTCCTCGGAGTCCGACGACGGTCCGGTCAGCGTCCCGGTGTCCTCCACCCGGGTCCGCACCCTGGTCAGCGAAGGCGACGTCGAGGGCGCCGCCGTCCTCCTGGGCAGGCCACACCAGGTGCGCGGCCTCGTGGTGACGGGCGACCGACGGGGCGGATCCGAGCTGGGCTTCCCCACTGCCAACCTCGCGGTGCCGGGTGAGATCTGCCTGCCCGCACCGGGCATCTACGCCGGGTGGTACGAGAGGCCCGACGGGACGAGGTGGAAGTCGGCGGTGTCGGTCGGCCGTCGGCCCACGTTCTATGGTGCCGACGGCGAGCTGCTGGTCGAGGCGTTCCTGCTCGACTTCACGGGCGACCTCTACGGCGAGCAGGCCCGGCTGTCGTTCGTGCACCGGCTGCGCGACGAGCTGGCCTTCGACTCGGTCGACGCACTGGTGGCCCAGATGGGCAAGGACGTCGAGCGCGCCAGGGAGCTCCTGGGCAACTGACTCAGGGGTTGGGCTTCCTGCCCAGGACCTTCAGGACCCAGGCGCCGAACCCTGTCGGCTGCTGGTAGCGGTGGTGGTCCGAGCCGTGGCCGGCCCGGCCGAACCCGGTGCCGCCCTGGGCGCCCTCAAGCCGGTTGGGCTCCTCGTACTTCGGCGCCTTCGGGAGGTGCTGCTTCTTCTTGCGCGACTTGCTGCCGTCGGAGCCCATGGGCCCATCTTGTCAGCTGGCGCGGAAGCTGCAGATCGATGCCGTCGGTGCCGTCCACTCAAGCTGACAACGGTGGTGTCGATCGTGGCAACCATGAGCGAGACCGAGCCTGCACCAGCGGCCGCGGATCCCGCGCTGCGCATCGAGTTCGGTGACGTCCGACGTGACGGGGCTCCCGCCGGCGACGAGCTGAGCCCGTGGCCCAGGGGTCACCCGTCGCTCACGGGTCAAGAGACCGGGGGTCGCCGAGTTGCCCGTTGGGGCGACGAAGGCGGGTCCGCCAGGCCTCCGTTCGCCAGGTGATGTCGACCGTGGCCGAACCTTCGATGCCGAAGGTGCTCAGTAGTCTCCGGGCTTGATCGAGGAGGCTTCTTCGACTGTCGTCGGGCATCGTGATCACCCAACTGAAGGTCCCGAGGAGGCCGATGAGCTCGTCGGCGTCCAGCGCGACGTCCCACGAGAATATGGCCCGGTCAGGTTGGTCGAACGGGGCGTCCTCGGGGATCACCAGCGTCTGGTCCTGCGCAGGGATCCCGCGCTCCTCGAGTCCCGTCAGCGAACTGACGTGGGGTTCGCCGTCCTGTCCGGACCGGGCGACGTGGTTCCGGGCCTCGGTCAGGAAGGCTCCGTCGGGGTCCGGTGCCGTCCACAGTGCGCCGAGGAAACCGCCAGGGACGAGTATGCGCGCCACCTCGGCCAATGTCGGGGCCGGGTCCATCCAGTGCCAGGAGGTCGATGCGATGACACCGTCAGCGCTGGCATCGGCCAGGGGGATGGACTCACCCGTACCCGACAACGCCATGGCGCCAGGTACGTTCGCGGTCAGGACGGCACGCATCCGATCGTCCGGCTCCACCGCCACGACCTCATCGGCGCTCCCGATCAGGAGTCGGGACAGGGCGCCGGTTCCCGCACCGAGGTCCACCACCCGCGCCACCTGTTCCGGCAGGTACCAGGCGATCGCCTCAGGTGCGGTCCGGGGCGGAACCGTTCGTAGTGCGAGGCGACACCGCCGAAACTGTCGGCAAGCTCCCGACGGTTCGTTCCCCCCCCGCCGCACGTCCTCGTCGACCATGGAGCGAGCCTAGCCATCGCCGTTCGCCCGGTCGGGAGGACATCCGAGGTGGATGGCGTCTGGGACGGTCAGAAGACCGGGGCATCGCCCAGGAGCTCGGTGCGCAGCTCGCGCTTGAGGATCTTGCCGGCCGGGTTGCGGGGGAGTTCCTCGCTCCGGAACCAGTAGCGGGTGGGGGTGTTGAAGGCGGCCAGCCGCTCCCGCACGTGGCGGGACAGTTCGTCGGCCGCCACGTCCATGCCCGGCCGCAGCACGATGATGGCGCCGACCTCCTCGCTCAGCACCGGATGGGGCACGCCGATGACGGCACAGTCGGCCACCGCCGGGTGCTCGTGGAGGGCCGCCTCCACCTCCACGCAGTAGACGTTCTCCCCACCCCGGATGATCATGTCCTTGGCCCGGTCGACGATGTGGACGAAGCCGTCCTCGTCGATGCGGGCCACGTCGCCCGAGTGGAGCCAGCCGTTGGAGAAGGATACCGCCGTGGCGTCGGGACGGTTCCAGTAGCCGCGCACCACGTTGGGGCCCTTGATCCACAGCTCGCCGGTCCGCTCCGGGTCGGGCTCCAGCCCGGCCGGGGGATCGGACCCGTCCCAGTCCTCGGGCACCACGGCCACGTCGCACACCGGTGACGGCGGCCCGACGCTGTCGGGCTTGCGGACGTAGTCGTCGCCCGAGTTCATGGTGGTCATGGCCGACGTCTCGGTCAGGCCGTAGCCGTTGCCCGGTGCGCCGGTCGGGAAGTGCTGCTTGATCCGCCGGACGAGGTCCGGCGGGGCCGGGGCGCCGCCGTAGGAGATGGACTGGACCGAGGACGTGTCGCGCTTGGAGAAGTCAGGTGAGTCGATGACCTGCATGACCATGGCCGGCACCCCGCCGAACACGGTGATGCGCTCCCGCTCGATGAGCTCGAGCGCCCGCTCCGGGTTGAAGTGGTGCATCATCACGAGCTTGCCGCCCGCAGCCGTGTTCGTGACCAGCAGGGCGTGGCAGCCTGTCGCATGGAACAGCGGCACCGACAGGAGGTTGGCGTTCTGGCCACCCGGCGAGGCGTCCTTCTGCGCCTGGGTGCGGCGCAGGCCGCCGACGGTCGCCACGAAGAACAGGTTCATGAGGTTGGAGCAGCTGTTGCGGTGGGTGCCGACCGCACCCTTGGGTCGGCCGGTGGTGCCCGAGGTGTAGAAGATCGTGGCATCGTCGTCGGGGTCGATGGCCACCTCGGGGAGAGCCAGGTCATGGGCCGGCGTGCCGACCACCTCGGTGAAGGGGATGACGGGTAGCGGGTCGGCGCCCGCCCGCTCGAGCACGCCGCCCACCGCGGCCCGGCGCCCACCGGTGTCGGGGTCGTGCTCCTCGCACGAGACGATCACGGCCTCGAGCCCGGGGACCTCGGACAGGTGGTGGGAGATCCGCTGCTGGCGCTCCTCATCCACGAACGCCACCCGTGAGCCGGAGTCGGACAGGCCGTAGGCGAGCTCCTCACCGGTCCACCAGGCGTTCAGGGGCACCGCCACCGCCCCGACCGTGATGGCGGCCCAGAAGGCCATCACCCAGTCGGGCAGGTTGCGCATGGCGATGGCGACCCGGTCGCCCGGCTGCACCCCGAACCGCTCGACGAGCTGGCGCCCGAGGGCGGCGACGGTGCGGTAGTTCTCGGCGAACGTCACCCGCTCGTCCTCGTAGACGAGGAAGTCCTTGTCGCCGTGGAGGGCGGACAGTTCGAAGACGGCCCGGAGGCTGGCGGGAGCGGTCTTCCATGTCCGGGTGGGGATGCCCCGGATCACGACGTCCTCCATCTCGAAGGCACCGCCCGGTGCGGTCAGCGTGGCCGTGATGTCCGCGCGGGTGGGCACGGCGTCGTCGGAACCTGCGTCACCGGTGGGCTCCGTGCTGGGGGCCTCGTCGGCCATGGTTGCTCCTCTCGCTCCGGCGCCGCCGCGGCCCAGCCGCAGCGGCCGCCTCAGGGGGTTGGGTCCTTGAAGACCGCGGACCGGAAGTACGCCAGCTCGGCCACGGACTCCCGGATGTCGTCCATCGCCCGGTGGCCGCCGGCCTTCGGGGGCGCGGCGGCGGCGGCCTCGGGGTACCAGCGCGCCGCGAGCTCCTTGATGGTGGAGACGTCGACCGAGCGGTAGTGCAGGTACTCCTCGATCTCGGGGAGGTGGGCGGCCAGGAACCGGCGGTCGGTCCCGATCGAGTTGCCGGCCAGTGGCACGGTGCGGGGCTTCGGGACGTGGGCCCGGATGAACTCGAGGGTCTGGCGTCCCGCCTCGGCCAGGGTGAGGCCGGAGAACCGGATCTCCTCGAGCAGGCCGCTCCCGGTGTGCATGTCCCGGACGAAGTCGTCCATGGCGCCCAGCTGCTCGTCGGTGGCGTGGACGACCAGGTCGGGGCCCTCGGCCACCACGACCAGCTCGTCGTCGGTCACCAGGGTGGCGATCTCCACGATCACGTGACGATCGGCCTCGAGCCCAGTCATCTCCAGATCCATCCACACCAGCACGCGGTCACGCTACCGGAGGGGTGCCCCCAGGCAAAGGTGACGGACCGTCAGAAACGGAGTCGACCGATCGTGCGGCAGGTGCGTGCACGGGTGACACGACGGTGACGGCGGTGTCCGGCGGCGGGCGGTAGCGTCCGGGGGATGAGCGGGACGCACAGGTGACCCCGGCCGGCGACGACAGCGGACCGGGACACGGTGCCGGTCTGCCCGTTCCGGTGGTCCGCCTCGACCCGGACCTGCCCCTCCCGGGCTACGTCCATGCCGGTGACGCCGGGGCCGACCTGGTGGCCCGCATCGAGGTGCTCCTCGAGCCCGACGGCGGACGGGCGATGGTGCCGACCGGCATCGCCCTGGCCATCCCCGAGGGCTACGCCGGGTTCGTGCAGCCCCGCAGCGGACTCGCGCTCCGCCACGGTGTGACCTGTCTCAACACCCCCGGCCTCATCGACTGCGGTTACCGGGACGAGCTGGCCGTCCTCCTCGTCAACACCGACCCGGAGGTCCCCTACCGGGTCCAACGAGGCGACCGCATCGCCCAGCTCGTGATCCAGCGCGTCGAGACGGCGCGGTTCGTCGAGGTCGACTCACTCGACGGGTCGGAGCGGGGCCACGGCGGCTTCGGTTCGACGGGACGGTGACGGCGTGACCCGGCTGACCGGACTCGACGGGGCATTCCTGGCCCTGGAGTCACCCACCACCCACCTCCACATCCTGGGGGCCATGGTCTTCGACCCGGGCACCGTGCCCGGTGGCCTGAGCTTCCGCCGGATCCGTTCGCTCGTCGACGAACGCGTGCCGCTGGTGCCACCCTTCCGGATGCGGATGGTGGAGGTGCCGTTCGGTCTCCAGCACCCGACGCTGGTGGAGGATCCGGACTTCGACCTCGACTACCACGTGCGCCGCACGAGCCTGCCGGTGCCGGGCGGCACGGCGGAGCTCGCCGAGCTGGTGGCCGACCTGGCCTCGCGCCCGCTCGACAGGAGCCGGCCGCTCTGGGAGTTCCACGTGGTGGAGGGCCTCGCCGACGGGCGGGTCGGCATCGTGGCCAAGGTGCACCACGCCATCATCGACGGGGTATCGGGCGCCGAGGTCCTGGCCTCGTTCTTCGACCTCTCGCCGGATCCCACCCCCCGCCCGTTGTTCGGCGCCACACCCGACGACCGGGATGTTGCGCAGTCGGCGGACGCGATCGGTGGCGGGCCGGAGGTGGGGGAGTCGGAGGTCGAGGTGGATGTCGGGGCCGAGGCGGATGGACACGGGTGGTCGCCCCCCGCGCTGCCGGGTGAGCTCGACCAGCTCAGACGCACGCTCGGGAACCTGCCCGGCCAGTTCGACAGCCTGGCCCGCTCCATCGCCCGCACCGTCCAGACGGCCCGGGCCCTCAGCTCCCGGAACCGTGAGGTGCACGCAGGGCTGCCGCCCGCGCCGTTCCAGGCCCCCCAGACCTCGATCAACCGGGCCATCTCGCCCCACCGTCGGGTCGCCTTCGCCGATCTGCCGCTGACCGACGTGAAGCGGGTGGCGGCCGTCTTCGGTGGCACGGCCAACGACGTCGTCCTGGCCGTCACGGCCGGGGGCCTGCGGGCGCTGTTCGCCGGGCGGGGTGAGGAGCCCGAGACGTCACTGGTGGCCCTGGTCCCGGTGTCGGTGCGGACCGAGGCCGAGCAGGGCGCACTGGGCAACCGCGTGTCGGGGATGCTCGTGCCGCTGGCCACCGGCGTGGCCGACCCGGCGGCCCGCCTCCGCCACATCCGTGACGGCATGCGGGCGGCAAAGGAGCAGAACGCCAGTGTCGACCCCGACGTGTTCGCCTCATGGGCCGAGGCGGCCCTCCCCGCCGTGGCGACCCGCCTGTCCCGCCTGGTGACCAACCTGCGCCTCTTCGACCACGTGGCGCCGCCGTTCAACCTCGTGGTGTCCAACGTGCCCGGCCCGGACGTGCCCGTCTACCTGGCCGGGGCGAGGATGGAGTCGCTCCATCCGCTGGGCCCGATCATGGAGGGCGTGGGCGTCAACGTCACCGTCTTCTCCTACCTCGACTCGGTCCACGTCGGGGTCCAGGCCTGTTGGGACCTCGTCCCGGACGTCGCCGTCCTGGCCGAGGCGATGGAGGCGTCGCTGGGTGAGCTCGTTGCCGAGGCTGACCGGCGGGAGCGCCCGGTCCCCTGGTGGCACGCCGAGCTCCCCGCCTGAGGCCTCCTCCGACCGCTACGGGCCGTCCGGCCCCGTGCCCCATGCCGTCCGCCCGGCCGGGTCCCAGTCGGCACGCTCCATGATCCACACCATCCACCGCCCGCTCTGGCCCGGGGCGTCGATCTCCTGGTCGACGTCGCCGGTGTGGCGGAACCCGAGGCGCGTTGGGACGGCGGCGCTGCGACGGTTGCCGGTGTCCATCCGGATCTCCACCTCGTCGATGGGGTCGAGGTGGGTGAAGGCCGCAGTGGTGAGGGCGCGGGACGCCATCGTGGCGTAGCCGTGGCGGGTGACGTCGGTGCGGACCCAGTAGCCGATCTCGATGGTGGCGGGGCCGTGGCGGTGGTGCAGCCCGGCGGCGCCGACCACCCGGTCGCCGTCCGGCTCGACCAGCACGAACTGCCACTCGGTGCCGGCCTCGAACTTGGCGTCCCCTTCGGTGAGGATCGTCATGTGCTCGCCGACCGTAGGCTCCTCCTGGGCCCACGGCATCCAGGGTCGGAGCGCGGGCAGGCTGGCGGACACGGCGGCGCACAGACCTTCGGCATACCGGGGGTGCCAGCGCCGCAGCTCCAGGGCCTCGGCGGCCAGGGTGTCGGGGAGCAGCGCCATCATTCGAGGATCGCACATGGTGGCGGCGAGCGGGACGCCATTCCGGATCCAGCGTCCCAACTGCTACAGTCATTCCCCTACGCGGACGTGGCTCAGCTGGTAGAGCACAACCTTGCCAAGGTTGGGGTCGCGGGTTCGAATCCCGTCGTCCGCTCCACGGGGATGTCAGTCGAAGGACTGGGATCCACCGGTACGAATATCATCTCGGCCCCCGCTCCGGTGGGGGCCGGGTCGCGTCGGCGCACGGACGGCGCCGCACCGGGAGTGACTCGAGACTGCTGAGGCCGGTTCAGTCGTCGCCCGTCCTACGCTGCATCCGTGGAATTCAGCCGGGAACTGCAACCGCACGTACTGTCCGGTGCCATCACCGTGTCGTTCCGGCTGTGGCAACGGCTGATGGTGAAGCCTGGCGGCCGCTACCGCGTCGGCGACGGGCAGTTCGAAATCGACTCGATCGAGCTGATGCCATTTGCGTTCATCGACGAGGCCGACGTCCACCGATCCGGCGAGACGGACCTCGAATCCCTCCGTCGACGGGCCGCGCACGCCGTCCCCATCCACGACGAGACGCTCGTCTACCGGATCGAGTTCCACGTCGTCGGGTAGAGAGCGTCCGGTGGCGGCATGCCGGCCCGACTGCCGCGCAGGCCCCGGAGCTCGATCCGTCGCGTGGGTGAACGCCGTCGGCACTGTCGGTCCCGTCGGCAGTGTCGGTCCGACCGGTCACACGTGTCGCATGGTCCGGTTCACCCGGTGTGCCCGTTTCGCCTGGACAAGTTGGTGCGCGGAGGATGCGATGAAACGACGAGGTGATCGGCGGGATGAACGGCGGACCTGAAGCACCCCGGGAGGTCACGCCCCTGCAGCGGAGGCCTGGCGTCCTACGCACAGTGCCGCGGACGGCAGGATCCGGGTCTCGACCGTGGCGGGCGCCCGTCCTCGCCGCCGTGTTGGGCATGGCCGGAGTGCTGGTGCCTGCCGGTCTCCCGACTGCTGGAGCGACGCCCGCCGCAGGGCTGCCTGCGATCTCATGGGCCCCGCAACGTACTGCGGCGAGCCCGACCCCCAGCGCCGGTGGCTCGATGGCCTACGACCCGGCCATCGGGAAACTGGTTCTCGTCCCCGGCCTGGACGTCCCTAGCGTCCCTGTCGCCGGTACGTGGAGGTATGACGGGACGACCTGGAGCGAACTGTCGGCATCCCAGTCGCCCGGGGCCGCTCTGCCGATCAGGAGTTGAACGTGAACGCCGTGGCCACCGAGGACCACGGTCCGGTCGCCGGCACGCCTGCAGTGGTCTGGGTGTACGACGGCGTCAACGCCGCGGTGGTGGCGTCGACGGCGTAGACACCGAGACCCTGGTACGGGGTGACCGGGTTCAGTGCCACGAAGGGACCGACCAGCGTGGAGACGACGTGCGGGGTGGACTGGGTGACGAAGGTGGTCGACACCACCAGCTCGCCGGCCGTCGTGGGCGACACCGTGCCCGGGCCCGTCGATGCGCTGGTGCCGGCCGACGCGGACGTGGCGGCTCCGTCGCCGTCGTGGGCGGCCACACCCGTGTACTCGGCGACGTTGGCGAACTGCACAGGCGCCGCGGCGGACAGTGAGACGGTGACCTTGGCACCGGACGCCGCACCGGCGGCATCCAGTCCGTACCAGAGTTCCGCGTCGCCGTCACCGCTGCACCCGGTGGCGGTGGCCCGCACCCAGGTGACGGATCCGCCGGAGACGCTCGCCACCGGTGAGTCGACAGCGCCGTCGGCACTCGTGAGGCAGGCCTGGGCGAGCGACAGGACCAGCGTGTCGCCGTGGACGACCGGGAGCACGAGGGTGAGTGCGACCGAGGTGGCGTCCGAGCTGGTGTGCCCGGAGATCTGCTGGACGAAGGGGGTGGTGACCGTGAGCGTCAGCGACGCGGAGCCGACCGCCCCGTTGGCGTCGGTGACGCTGAAGGAGAGGAGGGTCGTAGCGTCTGATTTGTCAAGTGTTCCGGAGATGACTCCGGTGTCGCTGTCGAGTGTCAGACCAGTTGGCAGGGCGGCGCCGTTCTGCGACCAGGTCAGGTCCGGCATCCCACCCGTGGCCGTCAGCACCTGCGTGTAGCCCGTTTCACCGGCAGTGGCCGGCGCCAGCGAGGTGGTGGTGATGACGGGTGCGGCGTAGACCGTCAGCTCCTGGGTCGACGAGACGGACGCGCTGGTGCCACCGCCCCCGCTGAAGGTGGCGATCACCGGGTAGGGCGTGTCCGACGGGTCGAGAGCGTCGGGATCGGACGAGCACGAGGTGTCGGGCAGTGTGACCGTGCACAGGTAGGTCGGGCCGGCCGTCACATCCACCGTCCCGCTGGCGACCCCGGACCCGTCGGCGGTGACGCCCCCCTCGTACGAGACGCCGTCCTCGGCCCCATAGGTGGCGGTCGACGACGAGGGAGCGAGCGTCGTCGTCGTGGTGGCGCCGCCGACCTCGACCGGGTCACTGGGGACACCCGAGGTCGTCCACGAGGCGTAGACCGCGGTCACCGAGTACGAGTAGGTCCCGTCCGGAGTACCCCCGTCGCTGCACGACGTCGGCGAGTCAGCCAGGGGTTCGGACGGCGAGCCGCAGACGTCGACGGTAGGACCTGACGGTGCCTCGGTCCTGGTCACGACATAGCCCAATGTCGCAGGGCCCGGCGGGGAGACCGCCGACCACGTGACGTCGACCGCACCGGCGTCGAACGTGGCCGTGACGTCCGTCGGGGCGGCGAGGGTGCCGACCGTGACGGGGCTGCGTCCCGCGCCGCCCGCGGTCACGAAGGCCCAGGCCGCCGGAGTACCGGTCGCCAGTGCCGCAGGTAGCGTCCCGAGCACGACGGCCAGGATCACGACGGCCGATCGGCGGGTCATCCGACGGCCTCGCCCTGGTAGTGGAGGGTGAGGTGCCGCCCTTGGCACGCGTCCTGGTCGACGGCGGTGTCGGGCATGGCGAGGGAGGGCCAGTCCGACCGGTCGACACCGAGATCGGACAGGCTGGCGGTGGTGGCGGCCGGCACCGTCACCGGCCGCCTGAGCCCCTCGGTCACGGTGAAGTCAGCCGGGGGACAGGACGTGCTGGCGGTGGTGACCGTCGTGCGGTTGGAGACCACGGTGATGGGAACCGGGTTCGGATTGGTGATCACCAGGTCGATCTGCTCCTGAGCACCGGGCACCAGCCGGGGAACGATGTCACCAGTGATCGTGAACCCGCGGACGGGCACGGTCGGCTGGTCGTCGACCGCCATCCCTACCACTGGCCGGTGGAGGGTGAGGTCGGAGGCCGACCCGAAGAACGGGGCGTCACCGAAGGCGAACACGCCGCCGTCGGCAGCTGCCATCCAGTAGCCCCCGTCGGTCGGCGTCGACTGGAGGTCCACGACCGCGTCACGGGTGGCCAGACCCACAGCGGAGCCGTGGAACACGGCATCGCCGTAGCTGAAGACGCCACCGTCGGAGGCCGCCAACCAGTAGCCCCCGCCGTCCGCAGTGGTGCTGATCGTCCCGACGGGGCGCACCAGGGAGGTGCCGGCGGCCGCGCCGTGGAACGCGGCGTCACCGAAGGCGAACACGCCGCCGTCGGACGCCGCCAACCAGTACCCTCCGCCGCTCGGCACGGGGGTGATGTCGACGACGGGGCGCTGCAGCACCATGTCGCCGGTCGAGCCGTGGAAGACGGCATCGCCGAAGGAGAACACGCCGCCGTCGGCGGCGACGAGCCAGTACCCCCGGCCGTCGGGGGTGGCGGCCATGGCGACGACGGGCGAGTTCAGCACCATGCCGCCGGTCGATCCGTAGAAGGGTGCGTCGCCATAGCTGAAGACGCCACCGTCGGACGCCACCAGCCAGTACCCCCGGCCGTCCGTGGTGGCGGCCATCCCGACGATCGGGTGGTTCAGGGTCATGCCACCGGTCGAGCCGTAGAAGGTGGCATCACCGAAGGCGAACACCCCGCCGTCGGAGGCGACGAGCCAGTAGCCGGCCGGGGCGACCGGTCCATCGACGAACGTGGTCGTGGGTGGGACGGCATGCCCGACGGCGGCAAGTGCGGCGGCACCGAGTCCGACGAGGAGTGTGAGGCAGCACAGTGTGAGTGGCACGGCGCGACGCAGCACCGGACCGATGGTCCGGCGTGCGGGGTGGTGTCGGGGGTCGATTGTGGTCATGATCACGTCCTGTCGAGGAGCGTTCACCCGGTGGCTCCGGGCGCGTGACCCGCCGGGTGCCCGGACGGTGGGGGCGCCACCGTCCGGGTCCTCCCGGTGGAGGCTTCCTAGGAGCCCGTGGTCGAGAACGCGATCCCGACCGAGGCGCCCTGACAGGGGTCCTGGTCGACCGAGGCCGCAGGCATCTCGATGGTGGGCGCATCCACTCCGAGGCCGGTCGACGTCACATTGCCGTCTGCGGGGACCACCTCGTCGAAGTCGATGGACGGCGTCACGGTGAACCAGCTGGCGAGGCACCCGGGGATGTCATCACCTGCGGCAGTGGCCGCGTCGCCGGAGTCGCCGTACGTGGCGATGCCCATGTACACCGTCCCGATGTACGAGTCCAGGCCGGTGGTGTTCGCGACGCGGACGTCGAACGACTGCGGCCCGTTGCCAGGCAGCAGCGCGGCGTACGGCCCGGCCGCCGAGATGGTGAATGCATCGCTCGGTGACGTCCCGACCTCGGCCGAGCCGGTGCCGGAGCCACCGGAGGTGAAGTAGGCGTAGGCGATGCCGCCGCCGCCCAGTGCGAGAACCGCAGTGAGTGCAACGGCTGCCGTCTTCTTGTGGGTGAATCGCTTCATGTCTGTCTCCTGACGTTGGTTGGTGCGTGATCCGGGGCAGCCCGCCGTGCCGTCTGGAAGTTCGGGCGGAGTACGCCCGATCGCAGCGCCAGGTGCGTCACCTCGAACGACTCCCGGACGGGAGCCGGTGCTGACGGGAGGCCCCGGCAACCGGACCGTGAGGTCCGGTGCGTCGGGGTGAGCGGCAAGGCGTTGGACTACCGCCGTGGTGTGCTGCGCCTGTCCGCGCTCCCATGTCACCGTTTGTCGACGGTTTGGTCGGCAACTTGATTGCCGGACCACCGAAAGGGTCCAACGACCCTGAGGATTCCTGAGGAATCGCGCCTTCGGCGGCAAAATTCCCACCGAGGGTGGTGGGGTCGGACGGATCCGGTCAGGGGCGCAACGGGTGGGGCGGCAGTCCGTGCCGGTGTCCGGAGTTGGCTACCCTCGGGTGGCGCCGGTCGTGCCGTGCGACGTCGTCGGACAGAGGAGTGGACCATGAGTTTCGAGCCGAGCCCCAGGGGAGTCGACCTCAGGCAGCGCGTCACCGACTTCCTCGAGACCGAGGTCATCCCGGCCGAGGAGGTCTACGAGGAGCAGATGGGGGCGTCCGGTGACCCGCACTCCCATCCCCAGGTGCTCGAGGACCTGAAGGCGGAGGCCAGGGAGCGGGGCCTGTGGAACCTGTTCATGCCCCACGTGACGCCGTGGACGCCGGATCCTGTCCCGAACCTGGACTACGCCTACCTGGCCGAGCTGGCCGGACGCAGCCACCTGGCTTCGGAGTCGATGAACTGCTCGGCCCCCGACACGGGGAACATGGAGGTGCTGGCCCTGTTCGGGACGGACGAGCAGAAGGAGGAGTGGCTGGTGCCGCTGCTCGAGGGCCGCATCCGCTCGGCCTTCGCCATGACGGAGCCCGACGTGGCGTCGTCGGACGCAACCAACATCCAGCTCTCCATCCGACGCGAGGGCGACGACTACGTCCTCAACGGCCGCAAGTGGTGGATCTCCGGTGCCGCATCCGAGCGGTGCGCCATCTTCATCGTGATGGGCAAGACGAACCCCGACGCCGCCCGCCACCAGCAGCAGTCGATGATCCTGGTGCCCCGCGGGACGCCCGGCCTCACCATCGTCCGCAACCTCCCGGTGTTCGGCTACACCGACCGCGAGGGGCACTGTGAGCTGAGGTTCGAGGACGTCCGGGTGCCTGCCACCAACCTGATCGCCGAGGAGGGGATGGGCTTCGCCATCGCCCAGGCCCGCCTCGGGCCCGGGCGCATCCACCACTGCATGCGCTGCATCGGGATGGCGGAGCGGGCACTCGAGCTCATGTGCCGCCGTGTCCTCGGTCGTGAGGCGTTCGGCAAACCGCTGGCCGCCCAGGGGGTCATCCGCGAGTGGATCGCCGACTCCCGCATCGAGATCGAGCAGGCCCGGCTCCTGACCCTGAAGGCCGCCTACCTGATGGACACGGTGGGTCACAAGGGTGCGGCCACCGAGATCTCGGCCATCAAGGTCGTGGCGCCCAACATGGCGCTGCGGGTCGTCGACCGGGCGATCCAGGCCCACGGCGGCGGGGGAGTGTCCGACGACTTCCCGCTGGCGCGCATGTACGCCGGACTGCGTACCCTCCGCTTCGCCGACGGACCCGACGAGGTCCACCGGCGTCAGCTGGCACGGGCCGAGCTGGGCCGGTACGCGTCCTGAGGAGGACGTGGCAACCGGTCCCTCAGTCGTCGGTGAGGCCGGCGATCGGCGGACCCCAGTAGGTCGAAGGCCAGAGCTGCGGCCCTTCCGCCAGCTTCGCGGTGTCGCCGTAGGCGTCCATGTGTACGAAGGCGCACGCCTCCATCAGCCGGGGGCCGACCTCGGTGAACACCGGACCGGTGGCGTGGGCGACGATCGACTCGTAGGAGTCGTAGCCCTCCACCAGCCGCGCCTGACCGGTGGTCTCGTCGAGGAACCAGTCGTAGTAGAGCGTGCCGGGCTCGTCACTGCTGACGGTGCAGCACGCAGCCGCGACCTCCTTGAAGGTCTCGATGTCGTGCACCTGCATCTGGAGCACACAGCGGATGGTGGCGGACTGCTTCACGGTGGGTCCTCGATTCTCGGTGGGTCAGGTGCTCGGGTAGGTGGGTCGGTTCGGGTGCTCAGTCGGTGGCGGACACGGTCAGCCGGTCGATCACGGGACGGAGCAGGAAGGTGTAGGTGTCGGCGATCGCCGGCTCGCGGTGGTCGGCCTGGGCGGCGATGCGATCCGGGTCGAGGGCCACGGCGAAGAACGCCTCACGCGACGGGAATACGTTGAATCGGACCTGGTCCCACCCTCGACCGTCGCCCACCACGGTGCCCTCGACGTCGAGCCATGCCCCGATGCGCACCCCGTGGGGGAGTGCCACGGCGGCGGCCCGGCCCTGGTAGAGCTCCATGTCCTCGGACACCCGCCCCTCGTGGTAACGCAGCACGTGCATGACGACCACCGGTCCGTCGTCCGGTGCCGACGGGTGGGGGACCTGGTCGAGAGCGGGTGCGTCGGCGGGCAGCTCGGGTTCCCCGGCCGGCACGCAGCAGATGACGAACGTGGAAGCCATGCCCGCGTCCTTGTGCTCATGGAACTCGACGTACTCGGGTAGCTCCTGCATGTCGAGGAAGGACGTGCGGGTCGGGTAGCGGACCACTGCGATCCGGTCCCATTCCTGGTCGTCGCCGATCAGCTGCTCCCCGACGTCGGCCAGGAGGACCAGCTCGGCACCGACCGTCCGGAAGGGCCCGAACGGCGCGTAGCGGTCGTCGGCCTCCCGGCCCGCCAGGTCGGCATCGCGCCCGTCGGCGTAGACGGCCCGGTCGCGGTACCGCATGAGGTTGACCATCCAGACGGGACCGTCGTCCTCCGGTGCAACTGCGGCCAGGCGGCCGGCGTAGTCACGGTCGATGGTCCCGTAGGACAGGGTGGGGAGCTGGTCGGGGTCCATGCGGTCGTCCTCTGTCGTAGGGCGGCCGCATCCACGGCCAATGTTGTCAGTGCGCCTGTCACTATAGTGATGGGCGCTGCACCCGGCCGAGCCGTCGGCCGGAGGAGAGGACTGCTCATGACCGACGCGGTGCGCACCCCCGAGGAGCGGTTCGGCGCGCTCGACTGGCCCTTCGAGCCCCGGTACCTGACCCACCCGGACGGCCTGCGCCAGCACTATGTCGACGAGCGGCCGGAGGAGCAGGAGCGCGGCACGTTCCTGCTCCTCCACGGCGAGCCGACGTGGGCCTACCTCTACCGCGACTGGATCGCGCCCCTGGTCACCGCCGGCTACCGGGTCGTGGCCCCCGACCACTTCGGGTTCGGGCGCTCCGACAAGCCGACCGACGACGACTGGTACACGATCGCCCGGCACCGGGCGGCCCTCGACCACCTGGTGCGCACGCTCGACCTCGGTGACGTCCACCTGGTCGTGCAGGACTGGGGCGGCCCGATCGGTCTGTGCACGGCCGACGCCGACCTCGGGCGCTACCGACGGGCGTTCATCCTCAACACCTGGCTCCATGATGACACCTTCGAGTACTCCGAGGGGGTTCGGAACTGGCATGCGGCCGCGACGGACCCCGCCTTCCTGGGCGGGGACATGCCGACCGGCAGCATCGTGGCCGGTACCCTCCGGCGACCGGGTCACGACGTGGCCGCGGTGACCGCCGCATTCGACGCACCCTTCACCGGAGTCGAGTCGAAGGCCGGGGCACGTCGGTTCCCCTTCTGCATCCCGTTCGCGGAGCCCGAGCTGGGAGACGCCACCCTGCAGGCCGAGGTGCGTGCCCACCTACGGACCTGGCCGATCCCGGTCCACGTCGTCTTCGGCGACGCCGATCCGGTCTTCCCGTTCGAATCAGGCGAGCGCTGGGCCGCCGAGATCGAGGGCGCAACGCTGGACCGCATCGAGGGGGCCGGCCACTTCCTGCAGATCGACGCCCCCGACGACGTCCTGGGTGTCGTGTTCGAGCGACTCCATGCCTGACGGCAGGCTGACGGCACGCCAGTAGTGTTCCGGTCGGAAGGGAGTCCGACGCCATGTCCACACCGGTCGAGATGACGCCGACCCGCAGCGGAACGGCGGACCGGGCCCCCGCCGGGCTGCCCAGCACCCTCCGCACGCCCTTCCACGTGCTGGCCAAGCCCACCGGGCCGATCTGCAACCTCGACTGCGAGTACTGCTTCTTCCTGTCGAAGGAGTCGCTCTACCCCGGCGACCGGTTCCGGATGGGTGACGACCTCCTCGAGACCTACCTCCGCCAGTACCTGGGCTCACAGCCCGATGGCGAGGTGACCGTGGCCTGGCAGGGTGGCGAGCCCACCCTCATGGGCGTCGACTTCTTCCGTCGGGCGGTCGCCCTGGCCGAGGAGGTCGCCCGTCCGGGCCAGCAGTTGCAGCACACCATTCAGACGAACGGGACGCTGCTGACCGACGCCTGGTGCGAGCTGCTCGCCCGGCACCACTTCCTGGTCGGCATCAGCATCGACGGACCGCCCGGGCTCCACGACCGCTACCGCGTCGACAAGCGGGGAGCGCCCACGTCGGCCAGGGTCCTGCGGGGACTCGCGCTGCTCCAGTCCCACGGTGTCGACGTCAACGTCCTCTGTACGGTGCACGCCGCGAACCAGGACCACCCGCTCGACGTCTATCGCTACTTCCGCGACGACCTCGGCGTCACCTTCATCCAGTTCATCCCCATCGTGGAGCGCGAGAACGAGACGGGCTTCCAGGAAGGGGACACGGTGACCGACCGGTCGGTCGACCCGGTGGCGTGGGGCACGTTCCTCGGGTCGGTGTTCGACGAGTGGGTCGTCCGCGACGTCGGGACCGTCTTCGTCCAGATGTTCGACGCCGCCCTCGCCAGTTGGTGCAACCTGCCCTCGAGCCTCTGCATCTTCCGGGAGACGTGTGGGGACGCAGTCGCCCTCGAGCACAACGGCGACCTGTACTCGTGCGACCACTTCGTCGAGCCCGCACACCTGCTCGGCAACATCACCACCACGACGATGGTGGAGCTGGTTACGTCACCGAAGCAGCGGGCCTTCGGCCAGGCCAAAGCCGACACGCTGCCCGGCATGTGCAGGACCTGCGAGGTCCGCTTCGCCTGCAACGGCGAATGCCCGCGCAACCGGTTCGTCACCACGCCCGACGGCGAGTACGGCCTGAACTATCTGTGTGCCGGGTACAAGTCGTTCTTCACGCACGTCGACGGGCCGATGCGGCTGATGGCCCAGCTCTTGGGGAGCGGGCGGTACGCGGACGAGATCCGGGACGTATTTGCGTCCATGGGGCGCAACGACCCGTGCCCGTGCGGGAGCGGCCGGAAGGCGAAGGCCTGCCACCAACGGTGACGGCCGGGCCCCGGTTCGACCCCGGCGCGGCGGTCACCGGGTCAGGCTGCTCCGGGGTACCGGCTCCCTGGCCGGATCCTCAGGCGATGGTCGAGCCGGCGCCGTCGCCGGCGGGAGCGTCGGACCCGTTCCGGTCTGGCCCGGCGGACGACGCCACGGGAGCCGAAGCCCGGCGGCGGTCGAGTAGCGCCTTGACGCCGTAGACGATCCCTACGCCGACGAGTCCGACGAGGGCCAGGACGGCCAGCTTTCGGACGGCCCGTCTGACGCGGCGTCCGGCCCGTTGGGTCCGGTCGGCCACGTCCAGCGCGTGCTGAGCGGTGTCCAGCACGTGTTGGAGGGTGGCAAGTTCGACGTTTGCCTCGTCCAGGAATTCGGCGACGGTCATGCCACACCGTACCGGGCGGTCAGGTCGCTGAGTGTGGCCTCACAGCCTTCGACGCAGTCGCTGATGACCTCGGCCACCGGGCGGCTGGCCGTGATGCGGCCCGCCACCTGACCGGACAGGGCGATGGCCGCCTCGAGGTCGCCACCGAAGTACAGGTCGCGCACGATGCCGAACGATCCCATGGAATTGCGTTCGTGGTCGAACTCGAGGGCACTCGTCCGCTCGGTGCGCAGGGTGCGCAGTGCGGGGGACGCATGGCTGTTCAGGAACACCGTGTCGGTCTCGGCGACGGCGATGACCGCCTGCTTCCAGTTCTTGTGGATGGGCGACTCCACGGTCGCGACCATCGCCGTCCCGAGCTGGACGCCCTCGGCTCCGAGGGCCAACGCGGCAGCCATGGTCGGCACGTCGAGGAATCCGCCCGCCGCGATCACCGGCACGTCGAACTCCGCAGTGACGGAGGGGAAGAGCACCATGGTCGACACCGGCCGGGGGCTCTTGAACCCACCGCCTTCACCGCCCTCGACGATGAGTCCGTCGACGCCGGCGTCCACTGCCTTGGCTGCGGCCCGCAGGGTGGGACCCACGTCGAAGACGATCAGGCCGACGTCCTCCAGTCTCCAGGGTGGTACTCGGTCGTCCATGCTCAGGGTACTGGTGGCTGACGAACGCAGGTTCGAGCGGAAGCTTCAACATTTGCCGTCACAGCGGGCGCTCAGGGGCGCAAGCCGCCGCGCTCGCGGTAGGTGCCCTCGCCCTGGACCAGGCACGAGTGGGGCCCCTGAGCGGGTGGCTCAGGCATGCGCTGGTGCTGGACCTGGAGAGTCCATCCCCTGCTGCACCTTCACCCGCACCATGGCTGCGATCGCTGCCCAATCTGGGACGGTGCACTTGTGGTGAACGGCTAACCTCGATCATTCGTCCGGCCCTCGGCTGACGGTGGAGTAGTCGCCGAGTTGTTGGTCGTGATCGAGCTCGTCGACCGAACCCCATCGTGGGCGTGAAGTGCCGCGGTGTTGTCATTCTGTTTC
>Ga0182014_10000603_pt1 | contig 48169 bp, 30 predicted proteins | sample 612S2DmetaG_FD_120489 | JGI IMG/M metagenome (GOLD analysis project Ga0182014, IMG submission 120489) | Permafrost microbial communities from Stordalen Mire, Sweden - 612S2D metaG | ecosystem: Environmental > Terrestrial > Soil > Wetlands > Permafrost | place: Sweden: Stordalen | collected... | reverse complement strand
CGCGGGCCTGAGGGTGGATGCGGCGTTCGATTGCTCTTCAGAGGAAGTGACGCTGGGGATCCTGAAGCAGAAGATGAGCGGAGATCATGCGCCCACCGCGATCCTGACGTCAAACACGCTGGCAACGCGGTATGTGCTGGGCGCGATCGCGCACATGGGGTTGAGGATTCCGAGCGATCTTGCGTTTGCCGGCTTTGACGACTTCGAGCTGGCGGAGTTCACATCGCCGCCGCTCACGGTGGTTCGGCAGCCGGCGCAGGAGATGGGCCGGGTAGCGACCAGCCTGCTCTTTGACCGGATTGCGCGGGGCGAGATTCCGCACACCGGTAATCGGATCGTTTTGCCGGTAGAGATTGTTCTGCGCCGCTCCTGCGGCTGCAAGCACCGCACGCCGGTGGTCATCCACTAGGAATTCGCGGGGTTCGGATCCCGGCGGAGGACAAACGAGGGGTCGGCCGCGGAATCATGGGAGTCCTGTGGCGCGGCCGGCTTCCTGCGTACATTCGGGCGCCACTCCACGGACAATCCACAATCACATCCAGCGGCTCGCGCAGGATCAGCCGGAGCGTATATGTGCCTGGCGGGAGCCCTGGGGCGAGGGATTTGCGCGCGTCAAGAGATCGTTACCATTTTTGCGCTTCCGGATGGAAGGCGCGTGGGCCCTGAAGCGGGCTGCAGAAGGTTTAGTAAATCGAATTTCCTAGCATTTCAGGCTATTTGCACAGGGTGTGAAAAATTTTTCTGCGAATCACGGGACTGTCGAATGGGACCTGTGGTACAAATGGTAACAATCTCAACTGGGGTGGAAACAATTTCACTGTTGGGGTTTGCGACGTGCATATGGCAGACGTTGGATCGAGTCGCGTGCTGACTTTTGACGTTGGCGGCAGCCATGTTTCCGCAGCAGTCTGCCACGGGGAGAAGTACGAGCTTGGGCCCGTGGCAATCGCGCTTTATGCGGACGTAGAAACCAGCGACGCCTTCGTGGATCTTCTGTGCGCGCTGGGGGCGAAAGCAGCGACCGGGTGCGAAGGCGGCATGGGCGCGACGCTGGCGGTGCCTGGCCCTTTCAATTTCGAAGCCGGCATCAGCCTGATGAAGCACAAACTGCCCTATCTTTACGGAGTGGATCTGCGCCATGCGCTGTCAGGGCGCCTGGGCTGCGAGCCCGGCGAGGTGCGATTCCTGAACGACGCAGACGCTTACCTGCTGGGAGAAGTAGGCGCGGGAGTCGCGCGCGGTTTTCGCCGCGCTGTGGGGCTGACGCTGGGCACCGGAATCGGGTCTGCGTTTACGGTGGACGGCAGGCTGGTGACCGAAGGCCCTGGGGTTCCGGCGGACGGCGAGATCTGGAACGTCCCATACGAGAGCGGGATTGTGGAAGACTTTGTGTCGGCGAGGGCAGTCTCAGGCAACTACGAACGCCGCACGGGCAAGAAATGCACCGTGGCGGAACTGGCAGCCGTAGCGCCCAGCGATCCGGATGCAGAGGCGGCTTTTGAGGAGTTTGGACAACACCTGGGTCGGGTCGTGGGAGTGTTGCTGGCCGATTTTGCTGCGGATGTGGTGGTGCTTGGCGGAGGGATTTCCCGCTCCGCGCACCTGTTCCTGCCGGTGACGCAGAGCCAGATCAGCGATGAGACTCTGCTGTTGCGGGTGTCGGAACTCAAGGACCGTGCGCCTCTGGTAGGTTGCGGAGTGGCGTCGTTCAATGGATGCAACGGCACTGTGGCGCCCGCCGGGGTTGCTTCGGCACAAGGGACGGCATAGGGCCAGTTCGCGCCGCCTCGACTTGAAATTGATGAGCTGAACCGGGGAATTCCTGGAGGGGCTCTCATGTTGAACCAATGTTCCCCCTGAGGCTGGAGCGTGTGCCCTTCAAACTGACACACAACCAGAACCCTGTACCGCTTGCCAGTGAATGGGCCATCTGATAACGTTTGGTGGGAACGATGACAACCATCGAAACACCTCCCCAGTGGATGAGCCTGGAGTTGAGCCAGCGGCGCCTGTGGCCGTAGCAAGACTCCAAGGCGGTTTCGAAGGCCTGGAGTTCCCACATGAACAACGAATGCGTAGTAGGAATTGCTCAGCCGCGCCGTTTGGGCCGGTTGATTACCGTTGCCTTGATTGCCACCCTGCTGCCGGCGCTCGCGCATGCCAAGACCGTTGTCTTCTGGCAGGATGGATTTCCGACTGTGGGCAGCGAGCCCGTGGACCGCAGCTCGCTGACGCAGGCGCTGGATGGAATGGACGCGCAATTCGCGGACCTGAAGAGCCTGGACGATCCCGCAACACTCAAAGATGCCGACTTGCTGATTCTGCCTTACGGTTCAGCCGTGCCGGCGAGCGCATGGAAGGCGATCTCCGACTACCTGCACACGGGCGGAAACCTGCTGGTGATGGGCGGGCAGCCGCTGCGGGTGCCTGTAACCGGTGTGGCTGGAAGTTTTCAAGAGTCGTTAGCCCAGGACACGTACTCTCGCGCTCTCGATATTCGCCATACATATGAGGTTCCGGTTCCTCGCGATGCGCGATTTGCGTGGAAGTTTGGGTATGCGTTTCCCCAGACGCCACAGATACATGCGCGGCGATTCTTTGCCGTGGAGGGACGCCTGGACGGTTTGGGTTACATGGTAGATAGCACGGGCCTCCTGACTGCGGCTCCAGTGATTGTGATCAACCGTGGATTTGGGCCAATGGCGGGCAGCCGCATTGTGGCGCTCGATTTCGATCCAGTGCCCGGTTATTGGCAAAGCACGGACGGGATCGCGCTGATCCGGCAGTCCGCCGCCTACGCAAGCCAGAGCGCAGTGAGCTTTTCGATTGAGGAGCTCTACACGGCGCTGAGGCCGAGCGAACCGCCGCAGATCACCGTGCATGTACGCAACCAGCGCCAGCAGCAGCCGGGGAGCACGGCGGGGGTTGAAGCACAGATTACGCTCAGTTCCGAAAAAGGCGTGGTGGATACGGCAACGCTGCCGATCCCCGACGGAAAAATCTCGGATGTTGTTGTTCCGTTCAACAAGGCGCTCGATCCCGGTTTTTACAATGTGACAGGAATATTGAGTGCGGGCGGCAAGTTCCGCGAGTTTTATCAGAATGGTTTTTGGGTTGAGGAGGCAACGGCTGTGGCATCAGGGCCGGTGCTGGGCGTGCATGGGGATTTTTTGACGCGCGACGGCGCACCGTTCTTTCCGGTGGGGACCAACTACTTCACGACAGAGGAGAACGGATGGGACTTCTCCGGGCCCAGGAACGCGTGGTTGTGGGAGAAGGACTTCGACGAGATGTCAAAGCACGGCGTGAGCCTGGTGAGGACCGGCGTGTGGATGCCGTATGGGAAGTTTATCGATGCGAGCACCGGGGGAGTGAACGAGCGGTTTCTGCGCAACCTGGAAGGATATTTGCTGTGCGCGCAGCGGCACAAGATTGCGGTAAATTTCACGTTTTTTGGGTTTTCTCCTCGTGCGAGCGGAGGGGGGCGCAACGAACCCGATGTGGCGGCGCCCAATCCTTATCTGGATCCGGCTTCGATCCAGGCAAATCAGGCTTATGTGCGATCGGTGGTGGAACACTTCAAGGATGTGCCGTGGCTTTCGTACGACCTGATCAACGAGCCGAGCTTTTCAAACCCGCACCACACGTTCAAGGGCAATTATCCGAACGGCGATGACACCGAGACTGCGGCGTGGCGCAAGTGGCTGCGCGAGAAATACGACGGGAAGCTGGATGCTCTGGGCAATGCCTGGCACGTGACTCCAGAACAGCTGGGGAGCTTCGACACCGTGCCGCTGCCGTCGATTGGAGACCTGACGGGAGGAAGGTCAGGGAACGTAAACGGGGTGCGCGCGGTCGACTATAACCTGTTCGCGCAGGATATGTTCAGCGGTTGGGTGCGCTCGATGGTTAGCCTGATCCGGGCCACGGGGAGCAAGCAACTGGTCGATGTGGGCCAGGACGAGGGCGGAGTCACCGACCGGGTGCTGAACCAGTTTTATGGCGGTGCAGGAGTATCGTTCACGACCAATCACACTTATTGGCAGGACGATGCGCTGCTGTGGGACTCAGTGGCAGCAAAACGGGTTGGGGTTCCAAACATCACGGGAGAGACAGGCTATCAACCGGCCTGGGCGCCGGACGGCACATGGCGCTATGACGAGCTGACCGGGCTGGGGCTCACGGAACGCAAATGGGCGCTCGGCTTTGCCGCCGGCAGCAGCGGGGCCATGCAGTGGGACTGGGCGCGCGAGGTCGATTTCGGGATGCAGCGGAGCGACGGCTCGGCCAAGGTGTGGGAAAACATGATGCGCGACCTGGGCGCGTTTGCACAGAAGGCGGCGCCGCTGGCCACGAGCCTGGAACTGCCGGACGTTGCGATTGTGTTACCGCAGTCGTTTCAGATGTCGACCGGAAACGCATATGCGCTACAGGCGCAGCAGACAGCAGTACGCGCTCTTTACGGATATGCGCGCAGCCAGGCTTACGCGGTGGGCGAGTACCAGACGGAATTGCTGGGAAAACCAAAGCTGATTATTCTTCCGTCGCCATATGGTCTGAACGAAGACGCATGGAAGGCGATCGAGGAACACGTGAAGGCGGGGGCGGTTTTGCTGGTTACCGGGCCCTTTGACGGAGACGCGCACCTGCACGCGACCGGAAGGATGGACGCGATCGGGCTCCCCTACAAGACTGAAGCGTTGACGATTCGCGAGCACCTGATGCATTTTCCAGGCGGCGATGAGCGGGTGATTTTTTCAGGCAACAAGACCACATTTCTGAGCACCGCGACACTGCCCGGCGGCAAAGACTGGATCGAGATGCCGCTGGGACGCGGGAAGATTCTCTTCGCACCGCTTCCGCTGGAACTGAACGACAATCTGCAGGCGGTGGGCGACGTCTACCGTTACGCGTTGAAGGCAGCGGGCGCGACGCCGGTGTATACCACGACGCTAAAGGATCCGGGAATTCTTATTTGCCCCACGCGTTTTCCCAAGGCGACGCTGTACGTGATTACGTCGGAGTCAGATCAGCAGCAGGTGAATTTCGTGGATGCGCGGAGCGGAAAGCAGTTTGCCGGAAAACTTGCGAGTGGACATGCGGCGATTCTGCTGGTGGGCTCTGATGGCGAACTGCTAACGGCGTATAACTGGGGCGGCCAATAAGGCCGCAGGGTTACATGGCAGGAACATAGCCGGCGGGGGGCGGGCGCAGGCAGCACCCGCCGGTTTCGCATAGAGGGAAAGCGGCGGTGCGACTGGCCGCGTGGCGGAGTCATGGTCTCCAGAAGGTCGAATGTGTGGCGCTCAGATAGCCCGGAGCCGACGCCCGAGCCGTGAATTGCGGTCTTATTGATCTCTGTATAAATAATTCAGTAGTAAATATTGAGGTTCTGAAGACCTATGCCCAGGCTGAAGGGGAGCGTGGTACGGTGGCGTGATGCCCGGCGACAGGGAGGAATCGGAGCGCTTCAAGTACGCTTCTCTCCGGGGCGTCCCTTGAAGCTGGCTGCTGCCGAGAGAAAGCGTCTGGGCGGCCTGTTGCTCAAGGGGTCGATGGCGCAGGGATACCGAACCAATCTGTGGACCACGGCCCGCATTGCCGAGATGGTCGAGCGTGAGTTCGGAGTTCGCTATCACCCGGACCATATTGGCCGCCTGATGCACAGCCTGGGCTGAACTCCGCAGAAACCGGAACGGCGCGCTCTGGAACGGGACAAAGGAGAGATCGAACGCTGGAAACAAGAGGACTGACCGCGGATTAAAAAAACACCGCAAGGCTGGGCGCCCATATCGTCATTGCCGATGAATCGGGCTTTCTGCTGATTCCCAACGTGGTCAGAACCTGGGCGGCAAACTCCCATCCATCGTCACCGTCAGGGACGGCGGGACAATATCTCCGTCATTTCGGGAGTTTCCGTAAATCTTAGGCGGCCGCGTTTTGGTTTTTACTACCTGCTTTTCTACGACAACATCGGGCAGGACGAGGTCTGTGTGTTTTTGCGTGAATTGCTGCACCACCTGCGCGGTCATGTCATCGTTCTGCTCGATGACTCTTCGACACACAAAGGACGCTACCGAGTTCGGTCGCGGCCGGAAGACTCTATGGCTGGCGTTTTTGCGAAGCCGGAGCGGAGCCTGCGGCGTTGAAGCTGAATGGCGGGCCGAACATTCGCCGAAACAGAAAAGACCCAGTGTGAGGCTTACAGGGTCTCACCCGCTTGATTGGCGGGATGCGGGCGCAGTTGAGCCACTAGGGCATTTCTAATTTAAGTATTTACATGTTAGTGGACGCTGGATCGCGGGGAGAGGCCGAGCTCGATTGCGCGGCGTCTGGAAGTGAGCCGAGTCTGGGTTTATCAGGTTCGTGAACGCGAGCAGAAGTCGGGCAGGTGCACAAGTTTTCAGATCGGCGGCCAACACCATTCACGGGTGGCTGAGATGGAGTCGGTGCTGCGTGCCTGGATCGAAGCAGAGCCGGATCTTGCCTTGTCCGAGTTGTCCGAACGGCTGGCCAAACAGGGTGTTTTGATCAAGCCCGGTGCACTTTGGCATCAGTTGAACAAATGGAATCTCACTTTCAAGAAAAACCCTGCTCGCCAGCGAGCAAGAGCGCGAGGGCGTGCAGCAGGCGCGACGAGCATGGGTTGAGTCGCTGCCCCGGATGGATGTAAAGAAGCTGGTATTCATTGACGAATCGTGGACATCGACTGGCATGACGCGGCGTTGTGGGCGTGCCCCCAGGGGCAAACGCTGTATCGGATCAGCGCCGCACGGGCACTGGAAGAGGACTACCTTTGTGGCTGCTCTGCGCCGCAGAAGATTGACCGCGCCGATGGTCTCCGACAGTCTCATCGACGGGGAGATGTTTCTCGCCCTTATTAGCGAATTGCTGTGTCCAACGTTGCAGCCAGGAGACATCGTTGTCGTCGACAATCTAAGCAGCCGCAAGGTGTCAGGCGTTGAGGAAGCGATCCGGGCCACAGGCGCCACCCGCTCTATCTGCCCCCCTATTCTCCCGACTTCGACCCGATCGAGAAGTTCCTTTCCAAACTGAAAGCGCTCCTCCGCAAAGCGGCCAAACGATCCATCGATGCCCTCTGGAAGGAGATCGGCGAACTTCTCAATGCCCTTACGCAAAAGGACTGCTGGAACTTCGTCGCCTCTTGTGGATATGTAAACACTTAAATCGAAAATGCTCTAACAGCGAAATGCGCAGACTGGCGACCCTTCAATCACTTCCGAAACTTCAGATCTCAGTTTCCGCAATATATAAACCAAGCCAAAAAACATCACGCCGCTTGCGCGGCGTGATGTTCCTGACAGGTTAGTTCGGTGCTTTGGTTTTGCCCTTACTGCACCGTCACGTTAACGTAGAACGGCAAGGAAACCTGGTTCTGGCTGCCTTCGACTGCTTGTCCGTTATACGGCGCGGCCCAGCTCGACTCTGCCACTCCCACATTGCAGTTATTGCTCTGGCCGGTCGAGGGAACGCACACGGTGCCCACTTGTTGTGCCGTGACGGTGACCGCGTACGTTCCCGACGGCGTACTGAGCACAGGGTTGGCGCTGAGGTTGGTGGTAGAGCAAGCTGTCAAGCTACCAGCCAGGGCGCCGCCCACGACCATCAGGCAAACCATCAGCAGCATCCGGCTCTTATCAAAAGCCTTACGCCGGAAGAAGAGGCCGATCATCCCGAAGCCAAATATGGCTGCGAACGTGACCGACGCCGTTGTGGCGATCTGGCTGGTGGTGCCCACGGCTATATTGGTGTGAATAGTCATGGTTGCCAGTCCCTGCGAGCAATCGTCTGCGCCAGTTTGGTTTACCGTACCCTGTGCCGCTGCGCACGGGATATCTACCGCAGTCGAGGTGTTCGGATCCGGGTTCGGATAGGTGAACGAGCAGGTGGCGTGAGGCGGCAGGGCGGTGCATGCCAGGGACACTGGAAGGTCGTAGTTGTTCAATTGCCCGCCTTCTCCGGCGTACCCATAACCCAATAGAGAAGTGAGGATGAGGTTGATGCTCGCGGTAGAGCCGGCCGCCACGCTCAACGTCGGAGCAACGGTTGACGACGATGCAGCCGAGGTGGTGATCTGCAGCATGGGGCTGCGGAGGACCTGGAACGTTTCCGGTGTCCAAGTGACGCCAAGGAAGTTTACATCTCCGCTATACACCGGGGTAATTGCGTGTGTGGAGACGACTGGAGTGAAGGTGGCATTCAGGAGCATCGGCAGGCAGGAGGTATTGAAGGAGGCCCCTGCGCCGCTTGGTTTGGCGCCGGAGTTGTTTATCTGAAGTACCGCCGCGCCGGCGCTTGCAGGGCAGGCGATGCCGGAAAGTCCGGTCAGCTCGCATGTTGTGATGCCTACACCCGCGGCAGAGGTTCCTGTCGGGCAGGTTGAGGAGTTGTCGTTGAAGGTCAGCGTGCCCGTGGGAATGCCGAACGCAGTGTTCACCGTCACCGGCCAATTATATTCCCAGAAGTTTACCGACCCGTCGTACGGCGTGGATCCGTCGGTCTCCAGCACGTAGGGCAAGTAGGGTGGTGGATTGGGATCCCCGGAGAAGCCCACGATCGCCGACTTCGCGACGGTAGCCGTTACCGAAACTGTCGATCTTCCGAAGACTCTGTCGCCGCCATAGGCTACCGTGAAAGTGCTGGGGCCGGCCATTACCGGAGCCAGGCTGATGGTGACAGTGCCGTTCGACAGGGTTCCCGTTGCCGTGGTTGATTGTGCAACAGGAGTTGGAACTGGAGTAACCCCGGGAGGCGGAGGGTACGGGAGTAATTTAACGATCCAAGTTGTGAAGGTCACGGTGACAATCCCGGTGGGAGTAGCGGTGCCGCTCGACGCCTTGACGGTAACCGTGATCGGCGTATTGACCACTTCGGCCGAGCTTGAAACGGTGGCGGTGGTAACCGAATCAGCCAGCGGCGCACTGACACCGGTGACGTCTATAACCGAAGAGTTCACTGCATTGCTGGTAATTCCGATGACGCTGGTGAGCGTCCCCTGTTCTCCGGGCCCTGGGCTCAAGGTGATGTCAACTTGGCAGGTGCCTCCGGCAGCCAACGGACTGTCGCCGATGCAGGTTCCGTCGGCACCAGTGTAGTCCATCGAATTCGAGCTGGTGTATCCGGTGACAGAGAGCGTGGAATTTCCAGTGTTGATGACGGTGGCGTCCAAGGACGGAATAGCGCCAAGGGCCACGCTGCCAAAGTTGAGAGTGCCATTTGTGCTGACGAGGGTAAGACCACTGCCCGCTGCCGGGGCGAGATAAACGTTGCCCATGCGATCGATGGCAACCGCCGAGTTATCGGCTACGTCAGAGGCAATCGAAACCTCTTTGGTTTGATCCAAGACACCGCTGATGAGCGGAATCCGCTCGGTCGTGGTTTTGGACGTAATGTAGACCGCGCCGGAGGGATCGACCGCAAGGCCGGTGGCGCCAGTCAAATTGGTAATCGGGGTCGTCCAGGCTCCGCCAGAATACTCAATGAGCTTGGTGCCGTCGATGACATACAGGTTATTGTTTGAGTCCACGGCCACGGCGGAAGGCGATGTGAAGCCGCTGGTGAAGAATGTCTCCCATTGGCCAACGGTGGGTGTTGTGCCGTTACCGGGGTTGCCAATCTTGACGACACGAGCGTTGGCAGGGTCGGCCACGTACACGTTGCCCAGGCTGTCAGCCGCGATATTCAGGTTGGCGCCGAGTCCGCTGGTCACCGTGATTTGCCCGGTGGCGACGAGCCCGCTTGGCCCGAATGGTATCTCGTAGATGTTGCCGCTGTCGGCTATGAAGACATCACCGCCGCCATCGACTGCTACGCCAGTGGGATCCGCCAAGTTGGTTCCAAGCGAAACAGGAGTAGACGTAGAGGAGGATCCGGCCGCATACATCAGAACCTGTTTAAGACCAGAGTCCGCTACGTAGATGTTGCCAGCGGCGTCGATCGCGATCTGGCTAGGCTGCGACAAGGTAGAGCCGATTGTGGACTCTATGCCGGGCAACGAAATGACATTCGAGCCCAGACCGGTGCCGTGCAGGGTAATGGACGAAATGACGTTGCTGGTCGGATTTAGCAGGAGCAACTTGGCTGAAACGCTGCCGACGGCGGTCGGGGTCATGGCAACTTGCTCGGTGCATGAGCTGCCGGCGACGACTGCCGTACCCGCCACGCAACTTCCGCCGGTGATGGCGAAGTCAGGAGTTTTCGCGCCCGCTTCCACTATGACGGCATTCCCCGGAGTAACGGCTCCGTTAAACACGAACGAAATTGGCAGCGGCGTCGCACTGGCAGTTCCTACAGCGAGGCCTCCGAACTCTCCGTACTCGAAATTGACGGTGGCGACATCTGCCTCGCCATTGGATTGCGCGACCGTGGTGGGAACAAACATGGCGTGATTTGCGTTGACGACGACCGATCCCTGGCCAGTCAACGGCGTGAGCTCGATGGTCCCTGCCGTATCCGGCGTTCCCGAGGGGTTGGGGATCAGGTAAATTCCAGCGATCTTGTCGGACACATAGAGGTTGCCGGCAGCGTCAGCCCAGACACCGGAGGTGTTTGCCAGCGCGGCGGGAGCCACATTGGCAAGGCTCTTCTCGTTGGCGGGCACGCTATTGAAATTGGCTGAGGTTGTTGGGTTGTTGGGTAACAGCGACAACGTCTGCGGGATCTCGAGGACACCGTTGATGCATGTGCCCGATGGGCATGTGTTCGGTGTGGCCGTGAGTTTCTGATCTTGCTCTTCAACCAAATAAACATTCTCTTCCGGGTCTACCGCTTCCGAGGTCGCCCGGGCTTCCATGGTTCCAAGAAGCACGTCGTACTCGCCTTCAGAGGGCGTGGCGGTGCCAGGGCCGATCACCGGCAGGTAGAACATGAAATTGGAATCAGTCTGGTTGGCGATTACCAAGTTGTTGAATTGATCTACCGCGAGTCCCCAGGGCTGGAAGCCCCAATTCCAGTAGGGTTGAGTCGAGTTGTTCAGGGCGCTGTATTGCGCGATGGCGGGGCTGCAACCGGACGTACCGGACGTGGGAGTGAGCGCGGCGAGCCCGGGCCAGGTGTTCGTTGCCGTGTCGTACTTGTAGATGACGAGGCAGTTGGACCAGTTGCCTTCAAGATAGAGGTTGTTGAAGGCGTCGACGGCGACGCCGGGATTATTGCCGCCGCCCAGGCCCCCTGGAACAACGAGGGTGATAACAGGCCCTCCATTCGCCGGGAATTCATAGAGAGCGCCGTTGCTGTAATCGTTGACCAGCCAGTCACCCTTCGTGTCGAGGGCTGTCTGGTAAATCGTGCCCCAACCGGTGGGATGTGTCATACCGGTGGCCGCGCTGGCAACCACGAGCGGCGATTGCCCAGCGGCCCCTACGGACAGGCAGGCGCAGGCGAAAATCAGAGTGAACAGTATTCCGGCAAACCGGCGCATAGCGGTGAACGACTTGGTGGCCATTGCATTCCTCCCGAAAATAACTCGTATCGAACCGCCGCGAGCGGATTCGCCCCACTCCCGGCTCGAGGCTTCCCTTTTCTTCCGCTTCCGGGGAGCTGCCCCTTACTCCCCGAAAGCACTGTTCTTGTCTGCCCGTTTTCCGGGCAGAGGCTAGCTTGCTAGTTCACGGTCACCGGCAACGTAAATAAGGGTGTTGTCAGCGAGTTCTGCGTACTGGAATTCGGAATAACCGTGATGATTTGCACTTTGTAAGTCCCTGCAGGTGTGACCACATGGGGGGCCGGCAGCACCGTTGAATATCCCGCGTTGGTGCAGGCCGTAATGCCCATGAATACGCCGGAAAGCATCAGAGCGACGCACATCATGGTCAGGTAGCGGTTCAGTCTCTTGCGGCCGGCGATCAGACCCAACAGACCTAACCCGAAGAGTCCGGCCAGTGACCAGGGAGCTTGCCGCGCTATGGAAGTGGTTGTCGTGCCACCGTTAACCGGCACGTTGGTGCTGATCGTAACAGTAACTGTGGTGGCCACCGTGGGGCCGTTGTTGCCCACAGGGAGTTCTCCGGCGGCGGCGCCTCCCCCAGGATAGCCGAATGTGCATTCAGAGTACGGCGGCAGCGATGCAGTTACGCATTGCATTGAGACATCCGCGACAAATCCAACCAGGGGCTGGAGAGAGAGAGTCACCGTACCTGGCGTTCCGGGGGTGACTGTCAGCGTGGCCGGAGAGGCGGTAACCTCATCGCTTTTAACAATGACCTCAAAAGCAGGCAGCGCAATACTCTCGCTGGTAAAGTTCACATCGCCGCTGTATACCGCAGTGATGTTGTAGACTCCCTGGGCAAGATTTGCCGTAGAGAAGGTCGCGTTCCCGCTGGAGTTCAGCGGCAGGCTAACCTGCGTCGGATCGACCGGCACTCCACCCACCTGGAAGCTAATGGTCCCGGTAGGCGTACCTGTGCTCGAAGTCACGGAAGCGGTGATCGTATTCGTAGTCGTGACGCCAAGGAAGGTATTGCCGTTGAAGACCGTAAGGCTGCTGGCGTTGCCCTCCGGCGGGGAGACAGTAAATGTCGGCGCCAACGTGGCGACGATGAATTTGACCTTGGTTCCACTTGCGGCAAAGTCAGGAGCCGTGCCCACCACGCCTTCGCCGCCGTAATCAGCTACGGCAGAATAAGTTCCGCCCTCCAGATTGCTGAAAGCGGCGAATGTTACAGTGCCATCCGAACCCAAAGGCAAGGTTTGCTTTGGCTGGCCGCTGACCTCGAGCGTGACGTTGCCGGCGGGAGTGCCGTTGCTTGCCAACTGTGCGGCCACTGCTACAGAGATCGTCAGAGCTCCCGGATATACGGCGCCGCCGGCCGGATTTGTAGTGACCGTAAGTGTCGTCGTCGTGGCATTACGAGGATCGGTGACCGCAAGGGCCGAAAGCGCAACGTTGATGCCGGAGGGCGCGTTTCCGAGCGGCGAGGTCGTGGTGCCCTGAATAGATACAGAGGCGCTGCTGCTGCCTGCAGCCGAGGGCGTCAGTGCAACGTCAAAGTAGCAGAAGGAGCCGGGTGCGGTGGCAACGGTGGGACCGCAGGCCGGTGTGTCACTGGCGCTGCCCACCGAATAGTCAGCCGCGTTGGCGCCTGTGAAAGCGTCCGGCGGGGTGGTCAATATCACGTCCATGGGCTCGTTGCCGACGTTGAACAACTGCGCTTCCACGTCAGTTTCGGAGAACGGAACGATCTGCCCGTAATAAATGGAACCGCCGATGCCTACCTCTGATACCCCGGCAGTTGTGGTGGCCCCGTAGGATACGTACGCGTTCTGAGATCCATCCAGCGCAACGCTATACGGGATGATGGGGGGGGCAGTGGTTGACCATGAGACCGCGATTGCGCCATCGATATTCAGACCGGACGTGGAGGCCTCATAAGGAATCCATGTAAGGCCGGACGCCTGCGCCACAAACACCGAACCGGAGGGATCGACCGCGAGGCCGGTGACGGGAGCCTTGAGCTGGCTGGTCACTTCAGTCGCGCCGCCCCAGGGCATCGTAATCTCCCACAGGTTATTGCCATCGGCAACCCAGACGTTCCCGGAATTGTCAGTAGCGATAGCCGACGGGCCGGTGAAGCCGGCGCCAAGGGTGAGGGTTGGGTTGTTGGCAAGCATAGCTGAGGTCTGCGGATTCGGCACCTCGACAACCTGCTTGTTCGCCTCGTCTGCCGCAAATACATCGCCTTGGGCGTCGGCGGCGAGACTGAGCTGGTCGCCCAGGCCGGTCAGTAGTGTGGTCTGCTGCGAGGTAGCGAGCTTACCGTTGATAAAGGGGATCTCGATAATGTTGCCCGAGTCGCCTATGTAGAGATCGCCGGAGCCGTCAACTGCGACGCCGGTGGGCGCGGTGAGGCCGGTTCCAAGTTGCGCACCGGGAGTGGGAGTCGTCGTTCCCGCCTTATACTCTTCGATATATTTCAAGGCAGAATCGGCCACAAACGAATCTCCCCAGGGATCAGCCGCAATCTGCTTGGGGGCGGACAAGCCTGAAGCGATCGATACTGCCGCAGGGCCGCCCTCGCCACCTATTCCGTCTGAAACCGCACCAAAGGCGTATGCCGCCGAACCTTGTCCAACGCCAAAGACGTATGCATCGCTTCCATCAATGCCGTTAGGATTGGCGGTATTGTCAATCTGCACTTCGGTGCTGACGCTTCCCACGCTTGCCGAACTGGTCTCCACAAAGTACTGGCACCAGCTATATTCCGAGCTCGTGTTCTCGGTGTTACTAAAGGCTGGATAAGTGGTGCCTGAGGTGCAGGGCAGCACTGGGGTTGGACCGAGCGGGAGCACTGGGTTCGGGTTGGCGGTGAGCACGGTGAAGTTGGAGGCGCCAGGCTTCGCGATGGTAAAGTTGCCGGTGGTGGGCTGGCTGAAGCTATAAAAGAGGGTCTGCGGCGCGCCCGGCGTTCCGAGGGGTGATGCACCTGCATTGAGCGCGCCCTGCTGCCAAAGAACAACGCTCGATGCTGTGCAGGTGGCGTCAATGGTCTGGGCACTCGTATTAGTGCAGGCAGCGGATACTGAACCAGCCGGCCCCCAGTTGCTGCCGCCGCCGCCGTCCGGAATCCAGAGAAGACCTCTGGGGTCGATTAGAACAGGGAACCCCGTGCCAACTGGCGAGATTCTTGCTGTATCCGCCCAGACCAGGTTCGGGTTGGTTGGAGTGCCTTCGTTGGGAATCATGAACACGCCGTCAACCAATCCGCCGTAGGAGGCACCATTCTCGCTGCCAAAGTACATGTTGCCCCATGCATCGATGGTCATGCCCTTGATGCCGTTGAATCCGATGTCGATTCGCGGCAGCGTTTCTTCAACCTTGCCGGTTCCGTCGCCCGCGATCGGCGCAGAGCCGGCCTTGATTTCCAAGATGCCGGTGACTCTGTCGCTCACCGCGGCATAGGCATTCTCAATAAAAAAGAGGTTTCCGGCGTGGTCGACCGTGACCGTGGTGGGATCATCTTTAAGGTTGGTAATGACCGGCGTAACAACTCCCGCAACGCCGTTTGTCACCTTGAACTTGTAGATATCGCTGGAGGAGTCGCTCACATAGAATGTGCCGTCATCGCCAATGATCATGTCCTGAGGATTGATTGCCGCCGTGGTGCAGGTGGGGTTGCAGGTGGTGAGCTGCGGTCCACCTGCCCAATTGGTGTTGGACTGGAAGATCCAGGCCCCGTTGGCGTAGGGCACCCGACAGAACTTGACGGCGGAGCCATACCGGTCACCGACATACAGCGTGTTGTCGGCGTCGATAGCGATGGTTCCGTTCCAATACGTCCCCGAGTACTCTAGTAGCGAGCAGTCGGAATTGACATTCTTCGGTTCTGGGCCGACCAACAAAGTGGGCACCGACGCGCCTGGCGCAAGCTGATAAATGTTGCTGATGGCAGAGTCAAGGTAGGCGATGTTGCCATTCGGAGCAATGGCCATCCTGTAGATCTGGCTCCAAACGCCGGTGTTGCCGTGATTGAAGGGAATTACGGAGCCAACCGCTACCGGGGCCGGCGTTTTGATCGGCAACTGGGCCGTGGACGCACTGCTCATGAGCAAGCCGACAACTAGTACCAGGCATGCGATCCTAACAACTTTACGAAACATGACAGCAGACTCGATGGCCATAATACCCCTCCAAAAACGATCTTGATCCGGACTTTCTTTTCGAACGGCTTGCCTGCCAACCGTCCATCTTCACGGCATGAGCAAGGCGCCGCACTCTCTTAGACTCCCTGACCGGCCAAAAGGCTATCGCCAGGCGGCCGGGCCCGCGCCAGTGGGTCGGCGCCACAAGCGCAGGCCCGCCGGACAAAGCAGCGTTAGAAGGTAAACTTCCCGGCAATTTCCATGAGCCGGTTGCCTACCTTGATGTTCGCAATCCCGAAATCCTGATACAGGAGCACATTTTGCGTCAGCGGCTTTCCAACTGTCGCATTCTGGAACCCAAGGTCCAGGTTATCCGTATCCTGGTTGTTGAACGAAACTAGCGGATGGTTGAATACGTTGAATGCGGCCCACCGAACTTGCAGGTTCTTCCCCTCGCCCATGGAGAAGTTCTTCAGCAGGGTCACGTCATGGTCAACGTAATACGGCGCGTGAATGTACGGAAGCCGGTAGGCGCCATTAGTTCCGGGAAGGGGCAGGCCAAAGGCCAGCGGGTTGACGTACTGATGAGCGTGCGGCCCTCCGACCGGGTTACCCACCACGGTCGGCATCAACTGGATATCCGGCGAGCCCAGCCAGACCGCTGGGTTCATGCTCTGGACGCAGTACGTGCTTCCGGGTTTAGGAGCCGAGGGGGGCGCGGGCTGGATGCCATAGGTGCTTTCACAGGTATTTTCATTTTGAGGATTGGTCTGGTTGGGGTAAGCAACCTGCACCGGCAGAGTTGAGCCGTATCCGAATCCGAAGTTCTCACCTTGTTCGGAGGCCAGCGGGAATCCGCTTTGTACAGTGGAGATTCCGGAAATCTGCCAATTGTTGGCAGCTTCGGAGAGAATCCTGCTGCCGCCCTTGTAGCGCCGGCCCTCGTCGATCAGGTAGTGGGCGTTGAACACCTGGCTGCGGTCATAAGGTACGGCATTGTAATCGTTGCGCAGGTTGACCGGATCGACGATGACGTTGTTATAGGCCGATGCGGTGGCCAGGTTCTTGGCAAAGGTGTAATTCGCGCCGAAAGAGACGAAGCCCGCGGACTTGTTCCACTGAACCTGCACGCTGTTGTAATTCGAGTAGAAGTTGTGCTTCAGTTGGTAGATGTTCTGGTAGAACGGATAGGGCCTGAACCAGTCCTGCTCCGCCGTGTCGAAGCTGCCAATGCCACTGCCTATGCCGTTGACGTTGCACAGCGCCCCGGAGTCGTAGATGCAGAGCGGCTGGGTGTTGACGGTGAACAGATTGTTGTTAGGGTTTTGCGGATTATTGTTGATCGGGCAGCCGGTCTCGATGCCGCAAATGATGTTGATATTCGATGCGCTGTTATAGGTGCTGCCGTTGTAGGAACCCAGATTGATGTTGTGGCTGGCGACGTACGCAACCGACAGGTGCGAATGCCAGGGCAGCGATTGATCGACTCCGCCGTTGTACTCGTAATAGATGGGGCGGGCGGTATCGTTCGCTGAAAGAGTGTAAGCGCTGAAATCGGCAGGATTGAGGGGCGACTGGCTGTCGATGTAGGGGAAGGTCAGCTGACCATTCACCACGCTGGTCTTGTATCCCTGGGCCGTGGCTGCCGCCAGGGCGTAAGGATTGAACTGCTCCTCATTCCGGTATACACCCCAGCCACCGCGCAGAATGGTGTTGCCCTTGCCAAACAGATCCCACGACAAGCCGACGCGGGGAGTGAAGTAAACCTGCTGGGGCTGGTTGACGGAATTTTCAACTCCGGATTGCTGCGCATACCAGGTCAAACCCGGCATGTTGGGACCGGTGCAATTGCGGGTGATGCCGCCGCACTCCTGGCTGTAAAGGGTTGGAGAGAAGGTGGCCATGCCGTTGTTATGGCGGTCCGACCAGGGTCCGAGGTGCTCGATGCGCGCGCCCAGGACCAGCGTAACCCTGTGAAGCTTGAGGGTGTCGTTGGCAAACCCGGCGATCGACTGGTAACGCATGTCGACGGTGGGAGTGAAATTGGTCTGCGAGTAGGAATCCGCAAAGCCTTCGTAGGCCATTGCCGTGGGATTGAAACAGCTTCCAACGAAATTGGATCCCGAATTGCGCAGGGTGCCGAGGGTGCTGGGGTTGGAGCAACTGACGAATTGCGAGGTTTGCCAGGGCGATCCATAGTATTCAAAGTACCCATTGCCCGGATTGAAGGTAAACTCGCCCTGCGGGTAAGAGCCGCCATCGGCGATGCCGTTGTAGGTTCCCGTCTCCCAGTAGAGTCCGAACTGGAGGAAGTTGCGCCCTTTCTGCCAGCTCAAATTGTCTTGAAGGACCGGGTCGACCTTCTTGGTACGCACCTGGTTGTTATAGAAGCCGCCGGGCATCAACAAATTTGGATAGCCGTTGGTGCCACCGGAACCAATTGCAGGAACCGAATAGTCGCCGCTGTTCTTGTACATGCCCAAGTAGTCGAAGTTGCCTTTGCCGCCGTTATAGCTGTTCATGTCGAAGCGGCTGGCGGCCGCCGGGTTGCCCATCTTTCCGGGCAGGCTGACGAAGGACATGGCAGCGTCGAACTCGTTGGTGACCGTAGCAGAGACCAAGGTGGTGTAGCGGGCGGCCAGAATATTCGATACGTCGCCGGTGGTCACGTTGCCCGGGTAAGGCATGGAACCCGTCGGGAAGCTTCCCAGATCGACTGGATCCTCGTCGACCTCTTTCTGCAGACCGTAGACGAAGAACAGGGAGTTGGCGTCGTTGATCTTATATTGCAGTGTGGCCTTGAACTGGGAGCCGTTCTGTTGCTGGATGAGCTGCTCGATATAGTTGTAGCCGAATTGATTGCTGAAGGGGTCGGCGTTGGGCTTCGGGAACCAGTTGACCAGCGCCACGCCGCCGGCGTTCGAATAAGGGTTGGCATTGTTGTTGACGACCAAGGTTCCGTTGGGCAGGTAGCTGTCAACGTTACACATGGCCTGGATGGCATTGGGATTGATATTGCCGTCCGGACGGGCTCCGCAAAGCTGGGCATCGAGCGAGCCGGCGCTAAAGTCGCCATTGCGTTCGGCCGCGGTGGGCACCCACGCGGTAAGCGCCTGCTGGTTGGCCTCAAAGCTCTGGTTGTAGTACTCGTAGCCGGCAAAGAAGAATAGCTTGTCGCGGTTTTTATTGAAACTGGTGAAGGGGACCGGGAGGGGGCCGCTGAACTGACCGCCGGGATAAAGGTACCGGCCAGCGGGCCGGGACTGGCGGAGGTAATTGTCGTACCAGTCATTGGAGTTCAGGAGGGTATCGCGGGCGGCCAGGTAGGCTTCCCCATGATACGAAGCGCCACCGGTCTTGCTGGAGGCGCTGATGACCGCCGGTCCCTTGGCGGTGACGGCGCTGAAGGTCGAGCTCTGGGCCTTGACTTCGGCGACCATCTCGATATTCATCTGCTGCACCGAGCCGGAGTTGGTGGCGATATCGGTGAGCGAGACGCCGTCGGAGACGATGGCGATTCCGGTCGGTCCGCTGCCATTGGCGGAGAAAGCGCCCGTGGGACCGCTAAGACCGACGACGGCGGTGTTATAACCGGGCCGGTTGAAGAGGCCCTGGTCGCCGGTGCCCATGGCAAAGCCGGGCTCCATGCGGACCAGTTCCGTGGCGTCACGGCCTACCACGGTGAGCGTGTTCAGATCTTTGGCGGTGATGATGTCACTTCGCTCGCCAGTGTCGAGGGCGGCGAGTTGGGAATCCGCCGTGGCCTCAACTGTCACAGCCTCGGTTGTAGTTCCAACTTCCATCTTGATGTCGGTGAAGCCGAGTTGATCGCCGGCGCGCACCGCGAAGGACTGGGATTCCCAGGGGCGGAAGTTGGCGGCCGTGATCTCAAACTTGTAGGCGGTGCCGGGCGAAACCGCGGCGAACGCGAAAGAACCCTCACCGTTACTGGTTGTGGTCCGCTTTAGTCCCGTCAGCGCGTCAGTCAAGGTTACGGCGGCTTTGGGTATTACGGCGCCCGTCGTATCCGCGACCACACCGGTCACATTGCCCGTGGCCTGTCCGAATAAAGACGATTGCGCCAGCAAAAGTACAGCGGTAAGCATCACCAGCAACGAGGCTGTTGGCCTGATCCTTGAAAAGTGCTCCATAAGTAGTTCCCCCCGTTCGGCTACATTCCATTTAGTCTGCAGATCCGGTTCACAAACAGCATGGCCCGGACGAACCACTGAAAACACGGAACGCAGATTCCTGTTTTGCATGTTGGAACCGAATTTTGACGCTTGGGTTCAACGTCTGTCAAGAGGAAAAATTCATTATTTTTCAAAGATGGGATCGCTATCGTGAAATTATCAGTCTTTCAGGGCTTGTGCCGGGGTCCGACAGGACCGGGAGGTACCGGCGGGGGCGTTGCCAGCCTTCACGGCAAGAGACAATTTCCACAGGGAAAGTGGCAGGGGAACCTGAGATTGAAAGCGCCGGCCGCCGGGATGCAGGGTGGGGCTGAGTGGATTATCAGAAACGCAGGCCGGGTCCCGCGACGGCCTTCGCGGGACCCAGGACAGAGACGCGAGAGATCATGCAACATACACACAATAAATCAGTTAATGAATTGATGAATGGCCTTCCCTTCGTCCCTCCGGCGGCCCAAGCCGGATGAGAAGCGCTGCCGGTGCAGATTCTCCCGCCCCAGGCGGCGCGAGCCGGCATCTGGAGTCTTCCGCCTCGGACCCAGGGTTTTTTCGGCCCGCAACCCAATGCCGAATGTGGGCTTTATTTCTCGCGGTTTGCGGCAGCCGATGGTGACCGCGCGCTGAATTGCGCTGGAAATGATGTCGATATCATCCTGGGGAGTGGTAGCATGACTTGCGCGCGGCAGCAAGGGCACTGGGCGTTACAGTCCGCCGCGACCGGGGGCGAAAGGCGAAGTTTCGGGCCGGCCCGCGGGAGGTGACTGAGATGAGAATCGTGGCGCGATATACGGCTTTTGGGATTTGTGCGGCGGCGAGTCTATGGTTAGCTGGATGCGGCGGGAACCTTTCGTCATCGCCTCCACCGCAATCGAAGACCACCCCAACAGTGACGGTAACGTTGTCTTCCCAAAGCATCACAACGGCCCAGGCGCTCACGATAACGATATCGGTGAACGACAGCCCAACGCCTACCGGAAATGTGTCGTTGAACAGCGGAAGCTACTCTCCCGCGGCCATGTCACTGAGCAACGGTGGCGCTTCACTGAATGTTCCGGCAGGCTCACTGGCCCTGGGAAGCGACACGATTACTGTGACTTATACGCCCGATGCGGGAAGTTCTTCGACTTACAACAGCGCGTCGGGGACCAATTCAGTGACGGTGACTGCGGCGCTGATCACGCCGACCGCGACGGTAACGCTGGCTTTCTCAAACATTACGACGTCACAGGCGCTCACAGTAACGATCGCCGTGAGCGGGGGCAGCGGCAATCCAGCACCCACCGGGACCGTGACCCTGACCAGCGGCAGCTACACCTCCGCGACAATGACGCTGGCAGGCACCCCGCCCAGTGCGCCAATCACGATTCCCGCCGGCACTCTGCCGGCAGGCAGCAATACGCTTAAAGCTACTTATACCCCGGATACGGCGAGCTCCTCGACTTACACGAGCGCGACAGGAACGAATACTGTGACGGTAACGGCGGCGCTGATCACGCCGACCGTGACAGTAACGCCGGCCTTCTCGAGCATTACGACGTCACAGGCGCTCACAGTGACGATCGCCGTGAGCGGGGGCAGCGGCAATCCCACGCCCACCGGCTCGGTAACGTTGAGCAGCGGCGGCTACACGTCCGCGGCCACGGCGCTGAGCGGCGGAAGCGCGTCAATCACCGTTCCAGCGGGTTCGCTGGCCGCGGGCAGCGACACGCTGACCGCGACTTACACGCCGGATGCCGCAAGCTCGTCCACTTACTCGATCGCGACGGGAACGGGCACAGTTACCGTAACTTCGGGCGCGACTTATGTGCTCACAGTCAACTCAGTTGCTCCCTCGAGCGGCATCTCCGTCAACGTAACTCCGCTGGATAACAATGGGCAAGGAACAGGAACGACCAGCTTCACGCGGACTTATAGCGCGAATACCTTAGTCACACTATCCGCCCCGCTTTCCTATAACACTTATTCCCTTGTCGCGTGGTCCGGATGTAATTCAAACCCCAGCATCAGCGTTTGCGATGTGACCATGACCGCCAACGCGACGGTGACTGCCACCTACAACGAGCCGGGGATCATTTCGATCACCGTGACGCCGACTACTGCGGTGACGATTGGAACCCAACAGCAGTTTGTGGCAACCGTGATTGGCAACGGCAGTTTCAATCATGCAGTCAACTGGTCAGTGTCGGCGCCCTCGGGCAGCAGCCTGAGCCCCGGCGACATCAGCGCGGCAGGGCTCTACAACACGCCCTTTCCTGCTCCGGCAACGGTAACGGTGACAGCTACCAGCGTCTCAACGCCGACAGTCAGCGGCAGCGCAACGGTTCAGCTAAACCAGGCGGCCAGCGCCACCGGCCCGGCGTTGACAGTGGACGCAGGCAACCAGACCCACGCAATCAGCCCGGACATTTACGGCATGAATGGATACTCGCTCAACCAGAACACAGCCAAGGCCGTGAATCTGCCGGTAGACCGCTGGGGCGGAGACGCGACCTCGCGGTACAACTACCAACTTGACGTTACCAACGCGGGCAGCGACTGGTACTTTGAAAACGGGGTTGGGGCCACCGGCCTGGAGGCCACGGGCGAGTTCAACACCCAGGTGGAAAGCGACGAATCAGTCGGCGCCAAGACTCTAGGCACGGTTCCGGTGCTGGGATGGGTGGCGAGCAACAGCACTGCGTGCGGATTCCCGACGTCCCTTTATCCCAATCAGGTCGCAGTCGATCCATATAGCGGATTATGCGGAGACGGCCTATATCCAGAGGGTGTCAATGGCTGCACAAACTCGAACGGGTGCAACATAACCGGCAACAATCCCAACACCACTGACCAGACAGAGGGCCCATCGTGGGCGGCCGGCTGGGTAGCGTACCTGGTGGGAAAATTTGGAACCGCAGCCAACGGCGGCGTAGCCATCTATGATCTGGACAACGAACCCGCATGGTGGGACGCAGTGCATCGCGACGTGCACCCCGTGCCCTCCACTTACGACGAAGTGATTAATAACGGCATCGCTACAGCCGAGGCCATCAAGAATTCCGATTCGACCGCGGCTGTGAGCGGGCCGGTGGTGGATTACTGGTGGAATTACTTTTATTCGAAGAAGGACATCGAGAACGGATGGGAGACCGGGCCGTGCTATGAGCCGTGGAGCGGGCCGATTGACCGCACGGCTCACGGAGGCATTCCGTTTATTGAGGAATACCTGCAGCAGTTCAAGTCGGCCTCCGCCACTTACGGCTCGCGCCTGCTGGATTATCTTGACATGCACACTTATTTCGCTGGCGTCTATAACGGTAACGGTGTGGGCCTGACTACGGCGGGAGATACGCAGGAACAGGAAGTCCGATTGAACTCCACGCGCGTTTTATGGGATCCGATCTATACCGATCCCAATTATCCGCAACCTAACTACACTACGGACACGAATTACACCGCGAGTTGCTCGACCCCGTTGCAAGCCCCGCGGTTGATTCCCATGGCACAAGGTTGGGTGAATACCGATTACCCCGACACCAAGGTAGCATTCACCGAGTACAACTGGGGCGGGCAGGAGAATATCAATGGCGCGGTCGCCCAGGCTGACATACTGGGTATCTTCGGAAAATACGGCCTCGACCTTGCAACTCTGTGGGGACCGCCGGACCCGACCACGCAGGTTCCGGGCCTGATGGCTTTTGAGATTTACCGCAATTACGACGGCAAGAACTCGATGTTCGGCAATACGGCGCTCAACTCTACAAGCGCAAATCAGGGAACGCTTTCCGTTTACGGCGCACTGCGCAGCAAAGACAGCGCCATAACCGTGATGGTGATCAACAAAACGTATGGGCCGCTGACTTCGACCTTGTCACTCGAGAACTTTACGGCTACGAGCACGACCGCGCAGGTATATCTCTACAGCAATGCGAACCTGAACGCGATTGTCGCGGGGACGGCCGCAACCATCACGCCGCCCACAGGGACCGGCACAACCAGCACCATCAGCTACACGTTTCCGGCGCAGTCGATCACGTTGCTGGTGGTGCCAAACTGACGAGAGATTTTGGGGAATCTGGTTTCCGCTGTTGGCTATCAACTCTACTTTGGGGGGAGATCGGTTTACCCAATGCCAGAGAGAGCGGCTCGCATTTCATTACTGCTGCGCCTTCGGCTTTGGGAATTCCTCGACGTGCGACTGGCCCTTGCGGCCAAAGTAGATGACCCTTTTTCCGGTAAGGAACGCCCAATAGCCGATCACTCCGGCGGCCGTCGAGCGCTTAACGAATTCGGGATAGCGGATGGTGTCGGCCTGGGCTGCGCGGATTGCGGCGACAGTTTCGGAAGATGAGAACTCTTCGGCGACCGCATCCAGCTTGAGGATCATCGGCTCTGCATGCGTTCCACCGTCAGCGAGGTAATAGGTCTTGCGCCCGGCGGCCAGATCGACAAAGTAAGACTCCACGCCAACCTCCAACAGCCTGCGTACTGCCTGCGGGAAGGTCATCTTTCCTTCCTGCGTCTCGATCGTCACCTCATGTATTGCTTGCGTATTCATCGCTTCTCCTTTACTCGGTTGGCAGTTTATGCAGGCGGTGCGCCCGCACGATTTTTTTGAGAGTTGCAACCAGGGTTTCGCGTTCTTTTTCGGAGAGCGGCGCAAAGAATTGCTCGTCGTTGCGGTCGGCCAGCGCGGCCAGCGAAGGCACCAGGCGGCGTCCTGTGGGCGTAAGGGCGATGTCCTGGAAGCGGCGGTCGTCGGTGCGGTCCTGGCGCGTAACCAGTTGTTTGCCCAACAGCCGATCGACCAGCTTCGATGCAGCGCCTCGCGTCATTCCGGTGCGATCGGCAAGCACGCTCGGCGGCATTTCATCGCGGCCATACATTTCGCGGAGCACGACCCATTCAGCCACGGTGACGCCGCTCGAAAGGAGCTTGCGCGCGAAGGCGTGGGACACGTGATTGGACACGAAGCGCAGCCAGAAACCCGCGTGCTGCTTCAGATCGCTGAGGGCCTGCGTGGATGGTTTGGTACTCGTCATGGATAAAGAATACCAGTTAACTGTTTCCTAGTCAACTATTATTTAAGAACGAAACTGCGGAACCGCTTGGGACGAAAAAACGCTGACCCAGGGGTCTCACCCAAGGCTATTTTCGTCTCCTCCCTGCCGGGAGAATGTGGATTGGGATTTTTCGGCAGATCGCCGACTTAGATGCCGACGCCGAACTCGCTGGCCTGCTGCTCTCCGGCGCTGGAGTAGAAGTCGTAGGGGGTGCGCTTTTTGAATTTTGCGCGGCTGCGCAGCTCGGCGCCGAGGTAGATGCCGAGGGCAGCGACGGCCATACCGGCCGAGACCCAGGTAATGACCCGCAGCGTCTTGTAGTCCCGCTTCTCGATGGCGGACGTTTCTTCTTCGGGTATGAGAGAGCCGGGTTCGGTGGACATGGCGCTGCCTCCTGCTGAAAACATGATACCGCAGATTCGACGCCGGCGGACCGTGCCGTGGGACACAGAAGTCAGGGTTGTTTACCGAGTGGTTTCAATCCGGGCAAGCCACGCGGTCTTTTCCGGTTCCGGAAGAAAACTGGCGCGAATGGAGTTGGCTGCGAGGGTACGCAGTTCTTTCCTGGTAAAGCCCTGCTCTGTGTGCGCGAGGCGATACTCATTGGCCAGATCGGAGCCGAAGAAGGCGGGATCGTCGGAGTTGAGAGTGACCCGCAGGCCGAAATCGAAATAGCGGCGCAGGGGATGCGCGGCAAAGGAGGGGCAGACGCCGGTGCGGACGTTCGAGCTGGGGTTCAGCTCGAGGGGAATTCCGCGCTCCTTCAGTTCCTGGAGCAGGTAGAAGTCCTTGACGGCGGAGACGGCGTGGCCGATGCGCTCCGAGCCGATGGAGAGCGCTTCGCGAATGGCTTCAGGGCCGGTGGTTTCGCCGGCGTGGTTGGTGAGGCGGAGGCCGGCAGCGCGGGCCCCGGCGTAGAGCTCGCGGAAGGGCTCGGAGCCGGCGAGGCGTTCGTCGCCGCCCAGGCCGATGCCGATGATAGCGGGAAATTCGGCGCGCAACTCGGCGGCTTTGAGGAATACGCGCTCGGCCTCGGGAACGGAGAAGTGACGGACGGCGTCGAAGATCCAGTAGAGCGAAAGGCCCAGTTCGCGGCGGCCGCGTTCGCGCGCGCGCTCCAGGCCGGCAAAGATGGGTTCGAAGACCGTGGGGTCGTGTTTGCGCCACATGTAGATCACGCCGACGGAGATGTAGACCTCGGCATGGACAATCCCTTGCGCGGCCAGGTGCTCTATCATGCGCCAGGCGGCAAGTTCGTAGTCTTCGGGCGCGGTAAGCAGGCGGGTAACGGCTTTGAAGGCTTCGATGAAGCCGGTGAAATCAGTGAATCGATAGAGCGATTCGGCCTCAGGGAGGGTGATGGGGCGCGCATCGTGGCGCGCACTGAGCTCGACCAGCGTGCTGGGCAGGATGGTGCCTTCGAGATGCAGATGCAGCTCGGCCTTGGGCAGGCGGCGGATGAAATTTTCGATGCCCGACATTCTTACAGTTTACCGGGTGTGGGGTTGTGATTTCTCGGGCCTCAGTGCGGAGCGTGCTTGTCCAGCCAGGCTTGCGTCGCGGCGAGGTCATCTGGCGATAGAGTTGGCGCGGCGCGCTTCAGCATCGCGAGATACCAGTCGATTTCCTCGGGCGAGGCAGGATAGCCAACGTTTGCGTTTGTACTGCCATTCCGGTAGGAGTTGATGATTGGATTGCCGTCTTCGCCTGTCATGACGAGGAACGGGTAGCCAGGCTCCCCCTCGGCGCCGAGACTTGTGCGCAGCACTACGCCGCCGGGGGTATCAGCATGCCTGGATTCGCTCGTGAACTCGCCCACATCGATGCGCTGAACCACAAACGCCTTTTCCGTGATGGACTTCATCTGGGGGTCTTCGAGAAATCGCTCGTAGAGTTTGCAGGGACCGCACCAGGAAGCGGAAAAAACCATCAGAACGTTCTTGTGTTCCGCCTTTGCCTCGGCCCTGGCACGCGCAAACAGGTCGGTGGCAGTTTCCTGCGCCGCTGCAAGCGCGGGCGCGGCGAGCATGGCTCCTAGCGCGAGAATTGCGACGAGAGAGAGTTTCTGGTGCAAAACCAACGGCGGATCTCCTTAGGAATGAGATTGGAGCCATCCTATCGCGCGCAAGCAGGTCATCGCATTTCTCTGACGGCGGGTTGCGGGTCAAGCTACTGACTTTGAATTGTAGACGCTTTATTGCCGGCGAAGGTAATGGTCCACTTTTTGCCGGCTTGATCGTAGGATACGGTGCGGTTACCTTCGGATTGGCTGTCGACCTGCGTTTTCTGGCCAATGGACATGCGGGTTTCAAGCTCGCTCATGCCGGGTTTTACCTGGTGGGCGTCGATGGCGGACCAGACGGCGGACGGCCAGTTGTCGTAGATGGTGTGCGGATCGTCGTAGTAAAAGAGGATGTCGCAGAAGTATTGCTCCTGGCCATCCTGCATCACGCCGATGGGCGTGGCGTAGAGTTCGGCACTGCCGGGAAGGGCGAAGACGGCGAAGGCCTGGCGGCTGCCGTGGTCGATGCTGTCGTCCACTGAAGCGGGCGGCGACGCCTTGACGATCTTTTTGATGTCGAGGCGCTGGGCGGAGGGGAGCACGCCCACGCGTTTGGCGAAATCGATGCGCCCGTTATTGAACGGGTAATACGGCATGGTGTAGCCGTTCTTCATCCAGACGCTTTTGCCCTCGAGGGCGAGCGTGTCGTCAAAGGAAGTCATCCACATCATGCGCACCACGGCGACATCGTCGGCCGCGAGGTTTTGTTCGGGAGCTTTGTTGACGACGCCGGGGTTCTTGCGGTGCTCAAAAATGACGAGCAGATAGATGCCGCCGATGGCGAGTGTGATGAGCGTTGAAAGGAGGGCTTTTTGCCAGATTCTCACGGACTATCTCCGCAACGGTTACAGTCTCCAGCCCGATTACCGGGGTTTGGCGAACTCAGAACGATGGCGGCTATAGAGGAAATAAATTACCAGGCCGATGACCAGCCAGATGAGGAAGCGATACCAGGTGATGATGGGCAGCCCGGCCATGAGCAGGAAGCAAAAAATGACGCTGAGAGCGGGAATAATGGGGCCGCCGGGGACGCGAAAGCCACGTCGCCGCTCCGGCTCGCGAATGCGCAGAACGATAACTCCGACAGAGACGAGAACGAAGGCGAAAAGGGTGCCGATGTTGGAGAGATCGGCGAGGGTGCCGATGTCGAATAGGCCGGAGGGCACGGCGACGACGAATCCGGCGACCCAGGTGGAAAAGGCGGGGGTGCGAAAGACGGGATGGACGTTGGAGAAGACTTTGGGGAGCAGGCCATCGCGGGACATGGAGAACCAGACGCGGGACTGACCGAGCTGGTAGACGAGGATGGAGGAGATCATGCCCATGAGGGCGCCAAAAAGGACAATGAGGCGGACCCAGCGGAGGGAATGGCCGCCGGGCAGGAGCGAGAGCTTGCGGAGGGCGTTGACGACGGGGGCGGCGTCACCAACCATGGATTGCCAGGGAACAAGGCCGGTGAGGCAGACGGCGACGGCGACATAGAGAACGGTGCAGACGATGAGGGTGGTGATGATGCCGATGGGCAGATCGCGCTGGGGATTGCGGCACTCTTCGGCGGCGGTGGAGACGGAATCGAAGCCAATGTAGGTGAAGAAGATGATGGAGCCGCCGGTGAGGACGCCGGACCATCCGTTGGGCATGAAGGGATGGTAGTTGGAGGGATGGATGAAGCTGATGACCGCGATGACGAAGATGACGAGGGCGACGAGCTTGAGGCCGACCATGGCGTTGTTGGCCTCAGCCGACTCGCGGATGCCGCGGACGAGGATGACGGTGAGGATGAGGACGATGAGGAAGGCGGGGATGTTGAAGCCGAAGTGCCAGCCGGGGTTATAGAGGGTGTGGCCGGAGAAGTCCTGGAGTCCGTCGGGCAAATAGGCGGGCGAGATCCACATGGGCGATGGATGGAGGCCGAACCAGTCGAGGAGATCCACGACGTGGGCTGCAAAACCGACGCTGACGGTCATGTTGGAGCCGGCGTATTCGAGGATGAGATCCCAACCGATGATCCAGGCGATGAGTTCGCCGAGGGTTGCGTAGGTGTAGGTGTAGGCCGAGCCGGCGATGGGAATCATGGAAGCCAGTTCGGCGTAACAAAGACCGGTGAGGGCGCAGACGACGGCTACCAGCACGAGAGAAAGCGCAATGGCGGGACCGGCGCCCGGACGGCCAGCCATGGCGCTGTGGCGGATGATGAAATCCGCAAGAGGAGTGTTGAGGACGCTGGAGGTATCGAACTGCTCGCCGGAGATGGCGGTGCCGATGACGGTAAAAATGCCTGAGCCGATGACTGCGCCGATGCCGAGCGCGGTCAGCGACCACGGACCGAGGGTCTTCTTGAGGGCATGCTCGGGTTCTTCCGAGTCCCGGATGAGCTTGTCGATCGACTTGCGGGCAAGCAGCTGGCTGGGCAGGTGGGCTTCTCCTCATCCCGCGGGGGCGGGCTGTTCCTGACAGAATACAGGCTTCTGCTAAGGGGAGGAGCGGGTAAGACAGATTCCGGCCTTCAGCTTCCAGCCTTTCCCGCGGAGGCAAGAGCCTGCACGCAAGCGAGATGAGCTGAAAGCTGGAAGCTGTTGACTGTTCTTACCGCTTCGATTGGCCGCGGACCATCTTCTTCACTTTTTTCTTGGCCGCTCCGCGCGGAGTGGTGCGCTTGGCCTTGGGGGCTGCCTTCTTGCGCGCCGCGCGCTTGAGCTTCTTGCGTTCAACCTTGTCTTCAATCTTGGTGGTATCTGCCACGAATAACCTCTTTCAATCGAATCTTTCCAGTGTCTCCCGGATTCGGGACATGCGACCTCTATGGTAACAGGGAATTAATTGGGGTGAAAGGGAGCGTGCGCGTGCTGCAGGCGCATTCGGAGCGGCGTGGGGGCTGTTTCCAGCGTACAATGAAAGATAGAACAAGAATCTGCCCAGGCCTGCTCGACGCTGGCGCATTTGTCCCACGCGACCGCCCCACAACTTACAGCGAGCTCGTACCCCACGCAACAATCACCGTTGAAGACCGGAGTCTCCATGCGTTCAACTCAGATTCACCGTGCGCTTTCGCACGGGATCAACCGCTTTGAGGTGTGCCAGCTTGTGTCGAAAGGCGTAAAGGCGACCCACAAGACGGGCTCGCGCTTTGAAGATTCGATCAACGATGTGCTGCAATACTTGGGCAATCACGACACGACACAGGCCAGCCTGCGCCCCGCCGGCACCAAATCCACTGAAACAGCAAAGAGCCTGAAGCCGGCCGCCTGACAAAACAGAGATCAGGTTTCAGCGGTTCGTTGAGCCAGGCAATTCCACATCAGACGCAAAAGAGGGACGGCAGTTTGCCGTCCCTCTTTTTTGACTCCGAGCCGGTTTCTAAGGGGTAGCCTTAGACAACCTGAACGTTCTCAGCCTGCCAGCCCTTGGGGCCCTTGGTCACGTTGAACTGGACCTTCTGGCCTTCTTGCAGCGAACGGAAGCCGTTCGACTGGATGGCGGTGTGATGAACGAAGACATCCTCGCCGTTTTCACGGCTCAGAAATCCAAAACCCTTGGCATCATTGAACCACTTGACTGTACCTGTTTCCATTTGAGTGTTGCTCCTTGTTACTGAATTACCGTGCAAACGCGATGTGGAAGTGTTGCGTGCAGGCGGTAACCGGAACAGGCAAGAACTTCAGATCGAATTCTACGATTACATTCAGTGTAGCACGGAATTGACAAGGGGATCAGGGAATCGTGAATGCAAGTCCCACAATGAGAATGATTTTCCGCCGGAGGTTGCCTGGATCACAGGCTTTGCGGCGCGGGAACGCGATACACTCGATTGCGCCGGAGAGGTGAAGATTGAGCAGGGAGAACGATCGGGTTCTGGCCATCAATCCCGGAACAACATCGACGAAGTTTGGCGTGTACACGCGGTCGGGCGAGGAACTGGCGCGCACGATTCACCACGGGGACGAGGAGCTGGCGCGATTTCGCGGACAGCCGATGCTGGCGCGGCTGGAGTATCGCGCGGGGCTGATCCGGAAGGCGCTGGATGAGGCAGGATACAGCGAGAGCGGGCGCGGATTGGAGCCTTATTCGGCCGTGGCCGGCCGAGGCGGGCTGCTACCGCCGATGGCCTGCGGCACTTACCTGGTGGACGACGCGATGGTGGAGGAACTGCGCCGGGCACGGCGCGGAGAACATGCGTCGAACCTAGGCGCGGTGCTGGCGCTGCGCTTTGCGCGCGCGGCGGGCGTAAGCGCGTACATTGTGGACCCGGTGACGGTGGACGAGTGGCAGGATGTGGCGCGGCTGACCGGCTCGCCGCTGGTGGAGCGGGCATCGGTTGGGCACGCGCTGAATACCAAGGCGGTGGCGCGGCGGTTCGCACGCGAGGGGGGATGGGCTTACGCCGAGCTGCGGCTGATCGTGGTGCATATGGGCAGCGGAATTACCGTTTCAGCGCACCGGGACGGCCGCACCATCGACAGCAATTCGATCGAAGAAGGCCCGTTCGGTCCGGACCGCACGGGGTCGCTGCCGGTGCGGGAGCTGGTGAAGCTGTGCTGCAGCGGGCGGTTTACGCAGGCGGAGTTGGACCGGCAGGTGTTTGGAGACGGTGGGCTGTTTGCCTACCTGGGCACGCGCGACCTGAAGGAAGTGGAACGGCGGATCGAGGCCGGCGACGGCTGGGCCGCAGCGGTGGCGGAGGCGATGATCTACCAGATTGCCAAGGAGACGGGTGCGATGGCGGCGGTGCTCGAAGGCAAGGTGGACGCGGTGCTGCTGACCGGCGGGATGGCGCACTCGGAGCGGGTGGTCAGGCGGCTGCGCGGGCTGATCGGGTGGATTGCGCCGGTTGCGGTGTATCCCGGCGAGGACGAATTGCGCGCGCTGGCCGATGGCGTGTTTCGTGTGCTGGATGGTGAGGAAGAGGCGAAGCGCCTGCAGGCGGAGGAGTAGCGGAGAAGCCGAATTAAGATGATTTCGATGAGCTGGAAGACTGGTTTGGGGATCGCCAATATCGCTTCACTGGTTCTGCTGGTGTGGATGATGGCCGGCAGAAACAGCGGGCCGGGTAGCGCGAAGGATGCTGGCGCAGGGCGGATCGAGTTTCCTCCGGACAAGCTTGCATTTTGGGCATGGCTGCTGGTTGTCGTCCCGCCGGTCTGGACGACGATAAGAAACTTCACGCACGGCGCCAACATTACCCTGGGATGGATCTCCTCAGGATGCATTGGATTTCTCGCGCTCGCGCACATGGTCTCGTTTCCAGAAACGGTGGTGGTGACCGACGACGGGGTGGAACAGGTTTATTGGATGTGGAAGAACCGGCACATTGCCTGGGGCGACATCGTGGAGATCAGCATTGACAAGGGGAGCCGCATGGTGACGATCAAGGGCGCCGACGGAACGGTGATTGTTCACTCAGGCAGGCTTGTGGACCGGTCGCGGCTGCTGGCGGAGCTGAAGCAGCGTTGCGGTGAGAATTTGCCGCCGGAATTTCCGGGAGAGCCAGGCGGAGAAGATGCAGGGTCTGGCGCTATCGAACAACTGTGAAGGATCGGCGTCGTTGCGGGCCAAAGCGAAACATACGTTGGGTCGAGGAAACGCTAATCGCTCCGTGCCTTCGCACGCGCTGAGGCGAATGAGTCCCCAATCAAGGAGTCTTTGTCGCGGGCGATGGCGGAATTGCCCGAGCTGCCAAGATCGAAGACGCAGGTTACGTCAGCCGTCGCACCAGAACGCGCGGGAGAAGCGAAATTGCGGGAGACGGGCTCACGGTTCCGTCTTTGCGTTTTGTCCTGCGGCAAAATCTTCCTATGCACCGACATGATGGCTATATATTTTACCTTCATCCATGCTCTTTGCGCTCTTGGGATACCGGACCGAGGCAAGTTAGATTCTCTGCAGGTTGGCGAATTTTTCCATCAGCTTTTTCAAGCCGTGGCGCTGGAACTGCACGGTCAGCTTGGCGTCTTCGCCATCGCCTTCGCGCATAAGGACGGTGCCTTCACCGTACTTGGCGTGGCGGACGTGCTGGCCCTTCTTCAGGTTGATTGCGCCGTGCGCCTGGGGAATGTTCATTGCTGGACGAGCCAGCGAGCCTGCCTTTCCACCGAAAAAGCGCGCGATGTTGTCAATTGAATCTGGTCGCGGCGGCGCTCCCGGCGCTCCCCCGCTTTCGCCTTTTGGAGCAGATTCCTGACCGGGGGAGTTGGGTTTGCGGCTGGTCATCCAGGAGGCGGTGAAGGGCTTGCCCGACGCTCGGCGCTTTGGCGTTCCCGATCCGCGGCTGGCGGATGCCGGGATGCTCTGGGTTTCCTGGCTCTCGTCCTCGTAGTTGTAATGACGGCCGTCGATGTCGCCTGTGGTCCGGCGGCGCCCCGCGCCATAGCCCGATCCATAGGCCGGAGTGGACCACGCGGGGCTTCGTCCGCCGAGGTTTTCGACCAGTTGCGAAGGGACTTCCTCAAGAAAGCGCGAGGGAATGCTCATCTCCGGCGCGTCGTTGCCATACCTTCTTCTGTAATGCGCGCGGGTGAGGACGAGGGTGTTCATGGCGCGGGTCATGCCGACATAGCAGAGGCGGCGCTCCTCTTCGAGTTCCTCGGGGTTGGAAAGCGTGCGGGAGTGGGGAAACAAACCCTCCTCGAGGCCGGCAAGAAAGACGAGCGGGAATTCGAGACCCTTGGCGGCGTGAAGGGTCATCAGCGTGACGCGCGAATTGGGATCGTATTGGTCGGTGTCGGACGCGAGGGCGGCGTGGTCGAGGAATTCGGCCAGGGTTTCGCCGCGAACTTCGGCGTCGTGGGCGGCGTTAGCCAGTTCTTTCAGGTTTTCAATGCGGCTGAATGCCTCCGGCGAACCTTCGGTTTCGAGAGCCTTGATGTAGCCGGTGCGGTCAATGATGAAACGGATTAGCTCGGGGAGGGTGGCGGAGTCGCTAGGCCTGCGAAAGGCGCCTTCCGTCCCTTCGGGCGGTTCTTGTTTTGAAGTAGATTCCGAACCTGGTTGAGTTTCCACCCCGGGATCCAGAGCCGGGACCTGGGGCTCGCCGGTTTCTGAGGCTTGAGGTTCCATTTCCTTCCTGGGCATTTTCAGGAACGGGCGCTTGGGCGCGGCGGCGAAGGGCGAAAAATGCGACGCATCGAGCAGCGGAATCTGGCGGAAATCGCCCGCGCTTCCGATTGGGGCCAAATCTGCGCCTTCAATGCCGGGGTTGAAGCCCGGACCTGCCGTTTCTGCTCGTTTGATCGAGATTTCTGCCTCAGCGCCGAAGGAGAATCCGGTATCGGCTTCATCAGCTTCGGTCTCGGCGACGTCGGCGGAAAGCTTGCCGGCGAAGTCGGGGTCCATCATGGCCTGGGCATCGAGAATGAGCTGGCGGAAGGAGTCAAGAGCCATCAGGGCGCGGGTGGGAATGAGCCTGTTGCGGATGGCGCCAGCGGTGGCGTCCCACGTGGAGCTGTCGGTTTCAAGGGCCACGCGCTCCAGGGTCTCGAGGGTGGTCTTGCCGATGCCGCGCGTGGGGGTGTTGATGACACGCTGCAGGGCCATGGAATCGTGGGGATTGCGAACAAGGCGGAGGTAGGCGAGCAGGTCCTTGATCTCAGCGCGCTCGTAAAAGCTGAATCCGCCAACCATGGTGTAGGAGATGTTGTAGCGGCGGAGGGCCTCTTCGACCAGGCGCGATTGGGAGTTGGTGCGGTACAGCACCGCAGCTCCGCCCGCTCCGCGGTTCGACTCTTCTGAGGAGTTTTGTTGCTCGCGCAGAAACGCCTGAATCCTGTCGGCGATGAAGAGAGCTTCGTTTTCGCCGTCGGGCGCCTCGTAGTAGCCGATGAGGGAACCGCCCTGGCGGTCGGTCCAGAGCTTCTTTCCCTTGCGGCGGATGTTGTTGGCGACCACGGCGCCGGCTGCTTCGAGAATGACCTGCGTGGAGCGGTAGTTCTGCTCGAGGCGGACGATGTGGGCGTTGGGAAAGTCCTTTTCGAATTCAAGAATGTTGCGAATATCCGCGCCGCGCCAGGAGTAGATGCTCTGGTCCTCGTCGCCGACCGCGCAGACGTTTTTTTGCTCGCCGGCCAGCAGCTTCATGAGTTCGTACTGCGGGCGGTTGGTGTCCTGGTACTCGTCGACGAGGAGATAGCGGTAGCGTCGCTGGTAGCGCTCGCGGACCTCGCCGGAAGCTTTGAGCAGGCGAACGGCTTCAAGCAGCAGGTCGTCGAAATCGAGCGCGTTGTTTTTGAGAAGTTCGGCCTGGTAGCCCTTGAAGATGTGGGCGATGCGCTCGCTGTTGGGATCTTTTGAGGCGAGGTAGTACTCCTGGGGATCGACCATGTGGTTTTTGGCCCAGGAGATGCGGCCGAGGACGGTGCGCGGGGTGAGCTGCTTGGTGTCGAGACCCATGCGGCGCATGATCTGCTTGACGATTCCCTGCTGGTCACTCTCATCGTAGATGGCAAAGGAGCGGGTGAGGCCCTGGTTGCCGACCCTGAGGGCTTCAATGTCGCGGCGGAGGACGCGCACGCAAAAGGAATGAAAGGTAGCGATCAGGGGCTTGGCCAGCGTGGAGTGGCCGAGCAGGCGGTCGACGCGCTCGCCCATCTCTGCGGCGGCTTTATTGGTGAAGGTGACGGCCAGAATGGAATCGGGTGCGATGCCCTTTTCGCGGATGAGCCAGGCGATGCGGCTGGTGATGACGCGGGTTTTGCCCGAGCCTGCGCCGGCCAGGATGAGCAGAGGGCCCTCGGTGGCTTCGACCGCGGCGCGCTGTTCGGGGTTCAGGTTGGCAAGGAGCGGCTGCAAGGCGTGATCCGGGCGGGAAGGGTCCTGTATCCAGTGTACCGTCCTAAGGGTATCGACGGTCGCCGGGTCGCATCATGCGTTTTCACGAGTTGTATGGGGGCGGAGCGCCGCCCAGATCAGATCGACCACGAATTCGGCTTCCTGGTCCAAGGTCAAATCGGTTTGTCCCAGCAGCCGGCGCTGGATGGCTCCACGCACCATGTCGGAAACAGCCCAGGCCGCTTTTTCCGCTGGCACGGCCGTCACCTCGCCTCTGCGCTGAGCGTCTTCAATGGCGGCGGCCAGCTGTAAGACAGGTTCCTGAAGCCAATCGCGATACTGGCTGCGGGTAAACGAGAGGTTGGCGGGCTGGGTATCCATGATGCGAAAGATTTCCCTGTTAGCCTCTGCATTTTCAAGCCGGACGAGTGCGAACGCGGCCATTTTTTCCCGGAGCGTGACGGCGCCGGCAATGCGCTCAAGGGCGTTGGCTTTTAAGGCTTCCATGTCGTGGTGCAAAAGGGCTTTGTAAATGTCTTTCTTGGAGCGGAAATAGAGATAGATGGTGCCTTTTGCCAGCCCGGCTTCGGTGGCGATATCGTCCACGATTCCCTGGGAGAAGCCCTTGCGCGCGAAGACCTTGCGCGCGGCATCGAGGATGGCGTGGCGGCGGAATTCGGTGACGATCTGGTTCTTGGTTTTCATCTCAGGTGCTGATTGCCCGCGGGACTCCCCGGGGGCAGATTCGCCGGCCGGGGCATCGCCCGGCGGCACGTTTCCTGTTATGACTTTACAGTATACTTGAATGACCGCATGGTCATTTACCCAACATACAGCGCACTGCTCCACCGGTCCAGAGAGCGCCGCGGAGGGTGGGCCCGATGAGCGATTCGCAGCGCGCACCGGCCGCGGAATCGCTTCCCTGGGCGCCGTCGGCCAATCCCTGGGCAATCGCAACGGCGGTGATGACGGCCACGTTCATGGTGGTGCTGGATTCCTCGGTGGCCAACGTTGCATTGCCGCACATTGCGGGGAACCTGTCGGCCTCGACCGACGAGGCCACCTGGGTGCTGACCAGTTACCTGGTCTCGAACGCGATCATGTTGCCGGCCACCAACTGGATCGCGCGCCGCATTGGCCGCAAGCGGCTGCTGATGTTCTCGATTTTGCTGTTTACCGGGGCGTCCATGCTTTGCGGCATGGCTGCGAACATGCCCATGCTGATCCTGGCGCGAATTCTGCAGGGGGCGGGCGGTGGTGGAATGCAGCCGCTGGCGCAGTCCATTCTGCTGGAGAGTTTTCCGCGCGGGCAACACGGCAAGGCGATGGCGGTTTATGGCATGGGAATCGTGGTGGCTCCGGTGATTGGGCCCACGCTGGGCGGATGGATTACCGATAGCTACTCATGGCGGTGGATTTTCTACATCAATCTACCGGTGGGCGTGCTGGCACTTTTTCTGGTCAGCATCTTCATTGAGGATCCTCCTTACCTGAAGGGAGCATTTCGAGGCGCGATCGATTCGGTGGGTTTTGGCTTGATGGCTTTGTGGCTGGGCTCGCTGCAACTGGTGCTCGACAAAGGGCAGGAAGCGGACTGGTTTTCCGCGACCTGGATCCGGTGGACCGCGGCCACTTCCGTGGCGGCCTTTATCGCGTTTGTGGCGCGGGAATTGAAGTGCCGCGAACCGATTGTGCAACTGCGCATACTGCTGAACCGCAATTTTGCGGCGGGCACGCTGATTACCGGCTTGTACGGATTCGTGCTGTACAGCTCTACGGCTTTACTGCCGTTGTTTCTGCAAACCCTGCTTGGTTATTCGGCGCTCGCGAGCGGCCTGGCGGTGAGTCCGCGCGGCATTGGCTCCATGCTTTCGATGCTGGCTGCGGGCATGCTCGTCAATCGCGTGGACAACCGCCTGTTGCTGACCTTCGGTTTCTTGATTCTCGGATTTTCCACGCTGATGCTGGGCCGGGTGAATCTCGACATTTCCATGATGTCCGTTGTGACGCCCAACTTCATGAATGGTTTTGCGGGCGGCTTCATCTTTGTGCCGCTCACTACCATGGCCATGAGCCGGCTGCGCAAGCAGGAGATTGGGAATGCGGCCGGCATTTACAACCTGGTACGCAATATCGGCGGCAGCGTGGGAATTGCCAGCGCCACCACACTGCTGGTTCGCAGAGCCCAGGTTCACCAGAACTACCTGGCGTCGCATTTTACCGCCGCCAGCGTCGCCGAAAGCATGGTGAGAGGACTTGAGGGCAAGCTTTTCCTGACGGGCTCGAGCGCTTATGCGGCGCACCAGAAGGCGCTCGGAGCCATCTACGAGATGCTTCAGCAGCAGGCATCGCTGATGGCTTACGTGGACAACTTCCGCCTGCTTGGTTATCTCTCGTTTTGCTGTATTCCGATTATCCTGCTCTTCAGGGGCGTGAAAAACTGAACTGAGCGCATCGAGCCGCGGCCGCGGTATGCTTGGATATCTATGACACAGTTGATCTCATCGGGTGGCCCGGCGGTTCGGCGCGTCGCGGTTTACTGTGGTTCTGCCGAGGGTGTCGATCCGGCATTTCTTTTTGAAGCGCGAAGGCTGGGCGAGGCCATTGCAGCAGCGCGCCTGGGGCTGGTGTATGGCGGGGCCAACGTGGGGCTGATGGGGGCGGTAGCCGATGCGGCGCTCGAACACGGCGGGGAGGTGATCGGCGTATTGCCCGAGGTGCTGGCAGGCCGGGAGATTGCGCACACCGGATTGACGGTGCTCGAACTGGTGCCGACGATGCACGAGCGCAAGGCGCGCATGCATGCGCTGGCGGACGCGTTTATTGCGCTGCCCGGCGGGTACGGCACGCTGGACGAGTTGCTGGAGGCGGTCACATGGGCGCAGCTTGGGTTGCATGACAAGCCCTGCATTCTGCTGAATACGGCGGGTTACTGGGATGGGCTGCTCAGCTTTCTCGATTCGGCAGTAGCAGCGGGATTTCTGAAACCCGGAAACCGGGAGTTATTGCGCGTGGCGGCAACCGCCGCGGAGGCGGTGGGGATAGCGTCCGGCCTGTCCTGATGGATGGGCCGGGGCCGCGTGCGCCGGTTGTATCATGCGTCTATGCCGGAAAAGCTTCGCATTGGAGTACTCAGCACCGCCGCCATCGGACTGAAGAAAGTGATCCCTGCCATGCAGCGGGGCCAAAGCACGACGGTCGCGGCCATTGCATCGCGCGATTTGGTCAGGGCCAGAGAAGCGGCGAACGCGCTCGCTATACCCACCGCCTACGGATCGTATGAAGAGCTGCTGGCCGACCCCGGCATCGACGCGATTTACAATCCGCTTCCCAACCAGCTCCACGTGCCGTGGACGAGGAAGGCAGCGGAGGCCGGCAAGCATGTATTGTGCGAGAAGCCGCTGGGCATGACGGTGGCGGAGGCGAAGACGCTGCTCGATGTGCGCGCGCGGACCGGCGTTAAAATCTGCGAAGCATTCATGATCCGCAGCTTTCCGCAGTGGCTGCGGCTGCGCGAGTTACTCGATGAATCGCGCATCGGCGAACTGCGCTCCGTGACGGGCTTCTTCAGTTACTTCAACATCAACCCGGCGAATATTCGCAACCGGGTGGAGACGGGCGGCGGCGGCGTGTATGACATTGGCTGCTATCTAATTCATGCGTCGCGCTATGCATTCCGTGAGGAGCCGGCGCGGGTGGTTGCGGCAATCGAGCGCGATGCGCAGATGGGCACCGACCGGCTGGCTTCGGCGATTCTCGAATTTCCCGGCGGCCACGCGATCTTCACTTGCAGCACGCAGTTAATTCCTTACCAGCGAATTCACTTCCTGGGAACGCGCGGGCGTATCGAACTGGAGATTCCATTCAACGCGCCCAACGACCGGCCCACGCGGCTGTTTATCGACTCCACCGGAGACCTGACAGGCAGCGGCATTACCACGGAGATTTTTCCAACCGGTGATCAATACACGATGCAGGGCGATGCCTTCGCCAAGGCGATCCGGGAAGATACGGAGGTCGCAGTGGGGTTGGAAGACTCGATTGGGAACATGGCGGTGATTGAAGCGATCTTCAATTCCTCGAGTTCGGACAAATGGGAATCTATAAGCCGATGAAAGAGTATCTCCTGGCTCCGTAACCAGCCAGGATGAACTAACATTGACACTCCAGTGCCATATATCTCATAACTATAGCTACGCTTATTCATTCAGCTGGCACAGATGCCGAACGATTCCCTGTCAGCGGCGAACCGCAGCACGCCGCGGCCTTCAAATCCAAGGCTGCTCAGGCCCAGTTACATTGATTAGTCCGGTACGATGGCGGAATTACTTCTGAACGGCAGCCGCAGCCTTCTTTTGGATTTCCCACCGGCGCTTGACAGCTTCAGCAATGCGCTTGCGTCCTTCAGGAGTAAGGTGTCTCTTTTTCCTTTTTGTCTTGACAGGCTTTGCGGGCTCAGGTGTAACTGCCGCTATGGCTTTCCGGGGCCTGCCTCGCTTTTTGGGGGGCACAGCCGCCGATGCGGCGCCGAGCAGTGCGCGCGCATGTTTGAGCAAAGCGATCTCGCGATCGACTGATGCCAGAATCTCCGATATTCCCATAGACCCTCCATTGGTTCGGCAAACGGTCTGCGGCCTGTTGGTGGCAGGGATAAGCGAGTACGCGAGGGGAGAGCACCGGTCGCCTCGAATTACCATAAGCGCAATCGTACGACTTATGCAATTGAATTATTCATAAAGATAGAGTAAAGCCGAATTGTTGACGAGTTCGTTGATTACATTGAGAGTTATTCTCACGTTTCACTGGCGGAGTTTTCGGGCGCGGCATGTTAGTTGAGCGCGGATGGAGCTTAAGTCGCCTGCGCCGCACATTCTTTCAGGTCGCGGCAGAAGGCGTCGACGCGGGCCGGATCGCTGTCCCACGAAAACATGAATCGCGCAGCGCCACCGATGAATGTGTAAAACTTCCAGCCGCGGTTACGGACGCACTCGAGGATTTCGTCGGAAGCGGAAACAAAGACCGCGTTGGCTTCAACGGGCTGGACCAGGCGAAGGCCGGGGATGGCGGCGATCTGCGCGGCGAATCGGCGCGCACTGTCATTTGCATGTCTGGCGTTGCGCAGCCACGCGCCGCTCTCCAACATTCCGACCCAGGGAGCGGAAAGGAAGCGCATCTTCGAAGCGAGCTGGCCTGCCTGCTTGCAGCGGTAATCGAAATCCGCCGCCAGGGCGCGATCGAAGAACAGGACCGCTTCGCCGACGGCCATGCCGTTTTTGGTGCCGCCAAAGCAGAGGACATCGACGCCGCTCTTCCATGTCATTTCGGCCGGCGAGCAGCCCAGGTTGGCGGCGGCATTGGCGAAGCGCGCGCCGTCCATGTGCAGAGACAGGCCATGCGTTTTGCACTCCGCGGAAATGGCACGCAGCTCATCGAGCGAATAAACGCGGCCGGTCTCAGTGGATTGGGTGATGGTGACGGCGCGGGGCTTGGGATAGTGGATGTCATGGCGCTTGGTGGCCAACTCATGAATGGAGTGGGGCGTCATTTTGCCATCGGCGCTGGTTGAGACGAGGAGCTTGGAGCCGTTTGAGAAAAACTCCGGAGCGCCGCACTCATCGGTTTCCACGTGCGATTGGTCACAGCAGATGACGCCGTGGTAAGACTGGCAGAGCGAGGCGAGGGCGAGGGAGTTGGCCGCGGTGCCATTGAATACAAAGAAAACCTCGCAATCGGTCTCAAACATCCTGCGAAAAGCGTCCGACGCAGCAGCCGTCCAGGGGTCGTCCCCGTAGGAAGTCGCATGTCCGCAATTGGCGGCTTCGAGGGCCTGCCATGCCTCGGGGCAAATGCCCGCGTAGTTGTCGCTTGCGAATTGTTGAAGCGTATCCTGCTGATCCAAGCCGGTCATCGTTTCATTATTTCATTTGGCGCAGGGCAAGCCTGGCGGCGTGATAGCCGCACATACCGTGCACCCCTCCGCCGGGCGGCGTGGACGCGGAACACAGATAGAGACCGGGCGTGCCAGTGGAGTAGGGGCGCAGTGCCGGGCGGAAGAAGAACTGGCGGAGAGATAAGGCGCCGCCGCCGATGTCGCCGCCGGCAAGGTTCGCGTCCATTGATTCGAGCAGTGCGGGCGGAGAAACATGACGGGCCAGAATGCAATCGTGGAATCCGGGAGCGAAGCGTTCGATCTGGGCCTCGATGCGCTCCGTCATATCTACTGCCGAGCCGTTGGGCACATGACAATAAGCCCACAGGACGTGCTTGCCGCGGGGCGCGCGGGCGGAATCGAAGAGCGTGGGCTGCGCGGCGAGCACGAAGGGCCGTTCTGCTTCTCGCCCGTGCGCAACCGCATCTTCCGCGGAGGCGATCTCTTCAAACGTGCCACCCAGGTGCACGGTGATGGCGCGGCCGCATTCCTTAGCGCGCCAGGGCACACGCTCAGAGAGCGCAAAGTCGATTTTGAATGCGCCGGGGCCGAGCTGAAACCGATCCAGCGAACGACGATAGCCGAAAGCGAGGCGATCACCGGCGATCGAGAGCAATTGCCGGGGCGCGACATCGCAGAGGGTGAGCGCGCAATCCAGCTCGCGGAAGGCGTGCGCATCCATGCGGCGCGAGGCGCGTACTGTTCCGCCCAAAGCACTGAGGTAACTTACAAGTGCTTGCGGAATGGCGCGTGCGCCTCCGCGCGGAATGGGCCAGCCGACGGCGTGAGCTGCCGCGCCGAGCACCAAAGCTGCGGCCGCGCTGAGCGGTTGGTCGAAGCCGAGAGACGAATGGCCTGCCAGGCCCGCAAAGAGCGCACGCGCGCGGGCAGTGGTGAAGTGGTTTCCGGCCAGGGTCTGCGCCGGCTGAAAGGCGGTCAACCCGAAGCGCGCCATGCGGAATGGATGACGAGGAATGCGGAGCGGGGGCGCAAGGATGTATTCAGCGAACTCCTTCCAATAATCCACGGCTGGCTCGACCAGGCGGCGCCACGCATCACCATCGGAGCCGAGAGCGCGCTCCGCGTCACCGAGGCCGCGCTCAAGAATCACCGCGGAGCCATCGTCGAGGGGATGGGCGAGCGGCGCATCGCCGTGGATCCAATCGAGCCCGTGATCCGCAAGAGGGAGCGTGGAGAAGAAGGGCGAGCCCGCGGCGAGTGGATGCACGGCGGAGCCAAAGTCGTGCAGAAAGCCGGGGAGCGTGAGCGGCAGCGAGCGGGTTGCGCCACCGGGTTCGGCTTCGGCCTCGAAGACCTCGACGGCGAACCCGGCCTGCGCGAGCACAACGGCCGCGGCGAGCCCGTTGGGGCCCGATCCGATTATGCAAGCGCGGCTCATGGTGTCATTGTCCCTCACTCGTGCGGCTCGAGTTCCTCAGGCCATTGGACCACATTGACGTTGCCGTCCGCGGTGAGCGTGATCTCAGGCGCGTAGAGGCCGAGAGACTCACGACGCCACCAGTTCCCGGTGCGGCGCTTTTCGTCTGTAGAGGTGAACCAGTACTGCCAGAGGATCGCACGCACATAACGCGGCGGAAGCTGCGGGAACGGGTTGCTCCTGAAGAGCGATAGAACGGCGGGGCTGTTGAGGAGCAGGCGCTCTTCAGTCAGAGGAACGATATCGTTCTGCCGCCAGCTGCCGAGGGAGGCGAACCAGAGGTTCCAGTCGAAGCGCGGCTGATAGGGCGCGTAGATTCCGGGGCGCTCGTCGAGGGGCTGGGGCTTGAATTGGAAGGGATAGGGGATCCAGTTGATGCCATCATTCGAGCCCTGGAACTCGATTTCGTAACGGCCGCGGGTCATGACCGCAAAGAGGCCGTATTGGTTGGCAATGCGAAAGGGTTCGAGCGCGGCGATGGGTGTGGTGGGCAACGGAACGTGGCGCAACGGAATGCCGATCATCTCCGCGGTAGTGTTGTAGGCAATCCAGGAGAGCATCAAGGCAGCAATTGCGAGGCGCACCGCGCTCCAGTGGTCGGTGAGCCTGCCGTGCCATGGCCGGCGCGCGCGGTCATGTTCGTCCGGCTCCGATTCAGGCGTTTCAGTGCTGGCTACGTTGGTGGCGAGGATGGAAAGCGACAATTCCTCGGGCGGCTCGATTTCCGCAATTCGTTCCGGCTTGTGCGGCAAAAAACGCGCGGGGACAAACCGGCGCAGGAATCTATCGTCGAGCAACAAGAAGCCAAGCGAGAGCACCAGGTAATTGAGGAACGTGTAATTGGCGGTGAGGATTACACCGATCTCCCAGGGCGTGACGATGAAAAAACAGATCAGGCGCACGCGGCGGGGAAAAAACAGCATGAAAACGAGGCCCAGTTCGAGCGCGAGGGTTCCGGCCACCGAGGCGGCGTGGAACCAATGGGGAAGATGCTCGACATACCAGCCGATCCAGGTAGGCAGCGGGCCGTTCTGGTAGTACTCATCCATGGCGGTGAAATTGCGCCATTGAAGGTCGCCGCTGAGCAGCTTGACCATGCCGGATTCAAAGTAGATGCGGAACCACTCCCATTGCAGAAGAAACTGGCTGGCTCGCGAAGGAGGGTCATTGGCTCCCCATCCGGGCAGGAGTCCGCGGGGAGCAAAGAACAATGCGAGGAAGCCGGCTTCAAGCAGCATGCCGTCGGATTGATAGCCGGAGAAAACGTCGGACGCGCCAACAAAGGAGAGGAAGCAGAGGAAGCAGACGAAGAAACTGAGGCGCGGCCAAAGATTGAGGAATGCAATGAGCGATGCGGCCACGCCTATACCCATCACGGCCACCAGCATGGATGAGGTAGACGAGAACCAGAAGAGCGACGGCGCGAACCAATAACGCTCGGCGCCCATGGAGCGCGCGACGGCAGCCAGGTATTGCTGCGCGGGGAGCACGCCCTCGGGGCCGATTAGCCCGTTGATCTGAAAGAGCAGCGAATAAAACGCAGAGAAATAAATGGCGGCGAGCGAGCGCAGGAAGATCCACCGCGGAACCAGCCGGCCCTGCGGCGCGTGGCGGGAATCGAACAACCAGCGAAGGAGATTACCGGGATTGCGCCCCATCATGACACGAACAGGATAGCTTCTCGCCATCGCCGGTGTCTTGGTGCTTGCGATGACGCGGAGCGGGCGGGTGTAGAGCCGGTTGACCACTGGGCGCAGAAGGAGTTTCAATTCGTTTGATGACTCGAAGCTTTTCTGTTGCTGTTTTTGTTTTTGCGCTGGTTTCATGGGCCGGCAATGCCGGCGCACAGACTGCTGTTCCGGCGCAGGGCGCGGCGCAAGTTCGCGCCGCCGACCCGGCCAACGCAGGACGGCTGCGGCTGGACAAGTATCTCGATGGCATCGCGGCACAGTACACGACTTTGCGCGCCGCAGGTGTGGCGAGCCTGCACACTCGAGCGCAGGCCGAAGCACGGCAGGCGAATGTTCGCGGGCGGATTTTGCAATTGATCGGCACGCTGCCAGAGCGCACGCCGCTTCATGCCACGCTTTGGGCGAGACCCAGGCGGACGGATTTCGCATCCGGAAGGTGATCTTCGAGAGTCAGCCCGGCTTTCGCGTCACGGCGTTGTTGTATCTCCCCGATGGCCACGCAGCAGAGCACTCGCGCCCGGCAATTCTGATGTCGCCGGGACACGCTCCATCCGGCAACGCCGGCGACGCAAGCACCGCCGCGTTTTTTGCCCTGAATGGATTCGTCGTGCTCTCCTACGACCCCATTGGGCAGGGCGAGCGATTGCAATATCCCGATCCCGCCAGGCCTGGAAACTCGATGGCCAAAGCGCCCACCGGCGAACACGGCGAGGCCAGTTTGCAGCCCATGTTGATCGGCGATGCGCGGCATCGATTATTTATCGGAGGTGCCGGAGGTCGATCCGCATCGCATCGGCGCATTCGGCTGTTCGGGTGGAGGAACGATCACGGCGCTGGTTGGCGCGCTTGATCCGCGCATTGCCGCGGTGGGCGTGGCCTGCTACACCACCTCGTTCGACACGCTGCTGCCCACGCTCGGACCGCAGGACGCGGAGCAGTCGACTCCGCGCTTCATCTCTTCGGGCTTCGATTTTCCCGACTGGATTGAACTGGTCGCGCCGCGTCCCTATGCGGTGATCGCCACTTACTCCGACATGTTTCCGTTTGCAAACGCGCGCAGCAGCGTGATTGAGGCGCGGCGTTTTTATTCGCTCTCCGACCCGGCGAGCGCAGGAACGCCGTTCGGCAGCGGGCCGCCCGCAGTGCCGCCCACACCAACCGCGCCCGCTCTGAATGCCGATACGACGAATCGCATTTCCCCCGATGCGCGGTTGCAGTTCATTACCGGACCGGGCGCTTATGGCGCGTTGCGGCCGATCATGGGCTACATTCTCAGCTTCTTCATGAGAAATCTCGAGCTCGGCGCGGATGCGGATCATCCCAAAGTCCCTGCCGCCTATCTCACGTTCGGCCAGAGAAACGCGATGGCCAGCATTCCCAAGGATGCATTTCAAGTGACACCCACCGGCCAGGTGTCCACGAGTTTTCCCAACTGCGCAACGGTTTTTAGCCTGAATCTCGTGCGCGCTGCGGAGATTATTTCCGCAAATCCCCCGTCTATTAGAGACAAACAGCTTGCCGCGGCGGTCCGCGAGGCGACGGGAGCGGTGGCAAAACCCCGAACTTCAAAATACGAACTGGAATTATTGGCGGCCAGAAGCGGAGCGATCGCGCTGCCCAGCGATGGCATCGATCTTGAAGGCAAGATCGCAATCCCCAAGGCGGCCGGGCGGCATCCGGCGGTTCTTTTTCTGGTGCCGAGTTCGATCGATGTGGACAATGAGATTGCGCGCGCGAACAAGGCGAAGTTCGTTGCGCTGGCTGCCGCAGGCAACGTTGTTTTGGCCATTACGCCTCGTCCTTCGCCTCCTGGCACGGACGATATGAAAGCTCCGCTGCTCGGCCCGTTTTATCTGCTCAGCATGCGCGCCGGCCTGGTGGGGCGCACGCTGGTGGGCCTGCGCACGGACGACGCAATCGGCGCAGTGGATTACCTTGCCCAGCGCGCGGACGTGGATCCGGCCCGCATCTCCGCCGTGGCGAGCGAGCACATGGGCGTGGTGCTGCTTCACGCCGCAGTGCTCGACCGCCGCCTCCGGCACATTGCAATCGACCATGCGCTCACGAGCTACCGCAGCCTGGTGGATGCGCCGCTGCCCATCGGCGCGCCTGAAGACGTGATTCCCGGCGTGATGCTGCGCTACGATCTTCCCGACCTGATGCGCGCGTTAGGATCGCGCGTGACGGCGACCGATTCGCTGAAGGGCACGGACGATTTGAGCCAGAGTTCCACGCCGCTCAGTTCCCTGCTGCGCTCGACGCCTTAGCGTACGCTCAGCCCAGCGGAGCAGCCAGGAGCGCCGGCCGATCCGCGGCCAGTTTCAGCATCAGTTCGCCAAAGAGCGTGTTGGCCCAGGCAAACCAAGGTCGCGTGAATTTGGCCGGATCGTTCTTCATGAATGTTTCGTGCATGAAGCCGGTTTCGGCGGTTGTATCCCGCAACGAGCGCAGGCATTGGCGAATTTCAACATCGCTGGTAGACGTGAAGGCCCGGAAGAGTATGGACATGGGCCATATTGCATCGAGGCCTTCGTGCGGGCCGCCCACGCCCTCGGCAGCCGATCCGCGAAAGAAATATGGATTGCTGTCGCTGAGAGCGAAGGCGCGCGAACGGATGTATGTGGGGTCGTCCAGGCGGCACGCGCCCAAATACGCGAGCGAAAGCAGGCCGGGCGCGTTGGCGTCGTCCATCATGAGACTGTTGCCGTAGCCGTCGACCTCAAAGGCCCATATCTGGCCGAATCGAGGATGGTTCACGCGACCGCACTGCACCACCGCCTGCGCCACTTCAACCGCAAGCGCCGAAGCGCGCGCCGCGAGGTCCGCATCGTGTGCGGCATGAGCAGCCAGTTCTGCCAGTTGGTTGAGCGAATGCGCCGCGAACAGATTCGCGGGCACGAACAACGGATAAATGCAGGCATCGTCCGAGGGTCGAAACATGCTGAAGATCATTCCGTTGGCGCGGGCGGGATTACCGAATCCCGAAAGCGGAACGGTATCGTAAGGGACCGCGCTGGAGCGCTTGAAACTGTACGGACCCGGCGAGTGCTTGCGCTGCTGCGCGACAAATGTATCCAGAATGGCTTTTGCAGCGGCCTTCCATTGCACGTCGAATGGAGCGGCATTGTTTGTGGCCTGCCAGTAGCCGTGAGCCAGGCGGATGGGATAGCAAAGGGAGTCGATCTCCCACTTGCGTTCGGCTACTCCGGCGTGGTGCTCGGTCTGGTCGTGAACCGCCCATGAAAGCGGTGGCTCAGCAGGCGAGCGCGTGAAGGCGTTGGCATATGGGTCGATAAGGATCATGCGCGTCTGGCGGCGGATGACGCCCTGGAGGAGCGCGTCGAGTTGCTTATCCTGCCGGGCGAATTGCAGGTACGGGCCTACCTGCGCCGAGGAATCGCGCAGCCACATGGCGTCGATATCTCCGGTGACCACGTAGGTGTCGGGCTGGTTCTCG
>Ga0182014_10000601_pt1 | contig 48195 bp, 49 predicted proteins | sample 612S2DmetaG_FD_120489 | JGI IMG/M metagenome (GOLD analysis project Ga0182014, IMG submission 120489) | Permafrost microbial communities from Stordalen Mire, Sweden - 612S2D metaG | ecosystem: Environmental > Terrestrial > Soil > Wetlands > Permafrost | place: Sweden: Stordalen | collected... | reverse complement strand
ATGGCCACGCCGACCGGTCACCCTGCTCCTCCCGCTTGTCTCGCGGGTAGCGGACCAGCACCGGGCTGTCGTCGGGAAACCTGCCGTCGTTGTCCTCGTCCATGTCGGCTCCTTCGAGGAGCCGCCTGGACAACCTGTGTGATTATCGCAACCTGGGCGGAGTATGGCTGCATCCGCAGGTTGCCCCTTCGGTGGGCAGGCCGGTCGAGGGTGCTGTCGGTGGGCCTCGGCGTGCCTGCTTCCTGCGGTGTCCGTGGGGGCAATAATTGAGTCATGGAGACTCGCGGACTGCCGTCGCGCTGGAGCGGCCACGCGCGTCGCCTGCCGTCTTCCCTGGAAGACCTGAGCGGGCCAGCCACGGGCACGGTCGTGCTGCCGTTGCAGGTGGCCTGGTCAGGCCGGCGCGCATACGACGTGAGTGATGAGCGCCAGCGTCTGATGCTGTACGCGCTGCTGCTGGCCGAAGCCCAGCGCGAGGATCTTGAGCGGTTCCTGCACGGGGAGTCGCTGGTGAGGATGTGGCCGCGGCTGGGGCGGCTACTGGGCCCGCATGCGCGGCGGGCGTGGGAACAGGAGCTGATCCCGGCGCACCGGCAGTGAGCCTGGACGGGCTGCCCGCTGGCCACGTGCGGGTGCTGCTGGATGGCCTGAGCGTCTTCGAGCAGTATGGGCTGTTGCTGGCCGGAGGGTACGCATTCCGGGCCCATCGGATCTTGTACCGCCCGTCTCAGGATCTGGACTTCGCCACCGGGAACCACGAGCCCTTGCCGGACATCGCCGAGCACGTGCGGCAGGCTTTCCCGCCGCCACGAGCCGGACCTCGACCTGGGGACCATCCTGGACCACCTGGCAGGTGTCGGCGTGTTCGCCGGCGAAGACTTCGCTGAGTACGGCCTGGATGCCCCGGCGATCGTCAGCCTTCGCGGATGGGCCACCGGCTGGTACGACGACCTCGCCCGCCGTCTGGCCTCGGACCATATGGACGATGAAACGCTTGACGACTCCAGACCGGCCCCCAATATCAGCAGGGATCCGGTGGGGGCTAGGCGGTGGGAGTCGCCTTGAGTTGGCAGCCGGTGACCGTGGCCGGGTGGTAGCGCATGGAGCGCCTTGGGCGCCTGCGATCGCTGGTGCTGGCGGAGGGGTTGGGTCCTTGCGCGGGTTTGCTGTCCGGGGTGGCTGGTTGCAGACTGGCGTGGTGGACCGGATCCGGGGCGAAAGGTGAGCCAGCGGGCGCCGGATGAGGTGGTCATCCGGACTCCGGACCGGCGGCTGCGGGTATTCGTGAGTTCCACGCTGGGTGAGCTGGCCGCGGAGCGGCGGGCAGTGTCGCGTGCCGTTTCGGCGTTGCGGCTGACGCCGGTGATGTTCGAGGCGGGGGCCCGGCCGTATCCTCCGTCCGAGGTATACCGGGCGTACCTGGCGCAAGCCGATGTGTTCATCGGCTTGTACTGGCAGCGGTACGGGCAGCTCGTCCCCGGCATGCAGGTCTCGGGCCTGGAGGAGGAGTTCGACCTGTCGGGTGGGCTGCCGCGGCTGTTGTATGTCAAGGCGCCGGCGTCCGATCGCGAGGCCCGGCTGGCTGATCTGCTGGCCCGGATCAAGGAGGAGTCCTCGGCTTCGTACCGTTATTTCCGCACTTCGGCTGAGCTGGGCCGACTGGTGCGTGATGACCTGGCGGTGCTGCTGAGCGAGCGGTTCGCCGCCGCTGCCGGCCAGGCCACAGCTGCGGCGCCAACCCAGGCGGGCGCCGGCGGCCTTCGCCCGCTGCCGGTGAACATGACGTCACTGCTCGGGCGGGAACAGGCCATTGATGAGGTGGCCGGGCTGATCGAGCATCCTGAGGTGCGGCTGGTGACGCTGACCGGGCCGGGCGGGGTCGGCAAGACCCGGCTGGCGGTCGCGGTAGGCGAGCGGCTGCGTGACCGGTTCGGCGCGGGCACCGTGTTCGTCCCGCTGGACACTGTCACCGACCCCGGGCTGGTGCTGGCCGCTATCGGCCGGGCCGCGGGCGCCGACCTGACGGGGACGCGCTCGCCGCTGGAGGCGCTGGCCGAGACGTTCGGCGATGGCGCCTGGCTGCTGATCCTGGACAACCTGGAGCAGGTGGTCGGCGTCGCCCGCGACCTGGGGAAACTGCTGGCCCGCTGCCCGCAGCTGGCGATCGTGGCCACCAGCCGCACGGTGCTGAGGCTGAGCGCCGAGCGGGAATACCCGGTGCCGCCGCTGCCGCTGCCGGCCGACCCCGCCACCGTGCCGCTGGAGGAACTGCAGTCCTGGCCTGCGGTGGCGCTGTTCGTGGACCGGGCCCGCGCGGTGCGCCCCGGCTTCGCCCTCACCGAACACAACGCGGCGGCGGTGGCGGAGATCTGCGGGCGGCTGGAGGGCCTGCCGCTGGCCATCGAGCTGGCCGCCGCCCGCACCCGGCTACTGGACCCGCCCGCGCTGCTGGACCGGCTGGCGGCCTCGCTGGACGCGCTCGGCACCGGCGCGGTAGACCTGCCCGAACGGCAGCGCACCCTGCGGGCCACCGTGGAGTGGAGCGTGGGCCTGCTGACCGACGACGAGCGGTCGCTGCTGGAGGTCACGGCGGTGTTCACCGATGGCTGGACTATCCAGGCCGCGGCCCAGGTCGCGGGCGTGGAGGAGGATCGGGCGCTGGATCTGTCCGAGGCGCTGGCCCGCCACAGCCTGATCTATATCGACAGCACGCAGCTCGGGTCCCGGACCCGGATGCTGGAGACCGTCCGCGAGTTTGTGGCCGAGCGGCTGGCGGCCCGGCCCGGCGCCGACCAGGTCGAGCGGCGGCACGCCGACTACTACCGGATCCTGGCCGAGCAGGCGGACCGGCCGTTGCGCGGCACTGGCCGGGGCGAGTGGCTGGAGCGGCTGGACGCCGAGGCGGGGAACCTGGCCGCCGCGGTGCGCTGGTACCTGGCCCATGACCCGGGGCCGCTGCCGCACCTGTTCCGGGTCCTATGGCTGTTCTGGTCGCTGCGGGACCTCGAGCGCGAGGCCCGGTCCTGGGTGGAGCAACTGCTGCCCGCCGCCGGCACGCTGGACCCGCAGGCCCAGGGCGAGCTTGCGTGGGCGGCGGCGGTGACCGCGGTTGACACGGGGGACGATGCGGCGGCGCTGGCGGCCCGCCAGCGCCTGGCACCGCTGCTGGCCGGGATCGGTGACCCCTTCCTGCACGCGGCATCCCAGCTGGCCATGGCGTGGACCTTGCCGATCGCCGGCGACTTCGACGGGGCTCTACGGGAGGCGGCGGTCTCGCTGGAGGAGCTCCACGGCCAGGATGAGCCCGTCTTCACGGCCATGGCCGCGTTCACGGCCGGCTCCGTGGAGACGGCACTGGGCCGCTACGACGTTGCCCTGCGTCACCTACGCGAGGCGCGCGACCTGGCCGAGCGGGCTGGTGGTGACTGGCTCGTCGCCGGCTCCCGGGTGCAGCTGGGTATCCTGGCTGTGCTGCAGGGCAGGCGAGAGGAGGCCCGGGCGCTGCTGGAAGAGGCGCTGGACCTGAGCCTGGCGGCCCGCAGCGCCCAGTTCGTGGCGCCGCGCCTGGCCGGGTATGCCTTGCTGGCATCCGCAGACGGCGACCCGGAGCGGGCAGCGCGGCTGGAAGGCGCGGCGGAGGGCCTGCGCCGGCGGGTCGGCCTGCCGGCCTGGCCGCACCTGCGCAAGGTGGAGGCCAAGTTGGTGGCCCAGGTCCGCCAGCGGCTGGGCGCGGGCCAGTTCGATCAAGCATTCTCCGCCGGCTCCCGGCTCACCCAGCGGGAGGCGGTAGCCATCGTCCAGAACCAGCACTGGCACCCAGAGCCCCTGAGCCGCTACGCGCAATAGCACGGAAACCGCGACTTGGAGCCAGATGCGGAGACGCACCGGCGCCGGCTCTGCGCTGCGGCTCCTCGCCGCCAGGCCAGCCCGGCACCGACACCGCGGGGACCAGGTGGTTACATTCCCGGCCCCCGCGCCAGGCGCCGGGAAGCCCTGATCACCTCTGGCCGGCAGCTTTAACTGGCCATTACCCGGGACCTCCTCCTCCGCTTGGCCATGCCCGGGGACCTTCTCATGGCTATGGACAGGCGGTGGCGGAGATGAGGCAGTAACGAGATGTGTCTCGATCCACAGCTCGAGTTCTCTCACTGGGACCGGCCTGCAGATCTCGTATCCCTGCACGAGGTCGCATCCCATGTCGGCAAGGTCGCTTCGAGTAATGCTGTCCTGGACGCCCTCCGCGACGACGGTCATTCCAAGGTTGTGCCCTAGGTCGACGGCGGAGCGCACGATTACGGCGCTATCGGGGTCGTTCGCCATGCCCACTACGAAGGAGCGGTCGATCTTCAGCTCCTTGACCGGCAAGGTCTTGAGGTACGACATGGACGAGTAACCGGTGCCGAAGTCGTCGATGCTCAGCGACACGCCCATGGAGTCGAGGGCTTGCAGGACGGTGAGGGCGAGGCCGCGGTCGGTCATTACTGCTGTCTCGGTCAGCTCAAGGCTCAACAGCTGTGGCGCGACGCCATGGGCGTCTAGAAGTTCCTGTACGTGAGCCGGGAATCTGGGATCGAGCAGGGAGCGTGCGGAGATGTTCACCGCGACGGGGATCGAGCGTCCTGCGTCGGCCCACTTTCGGGCTTGGCTCAGCGCGAGGCGCAGCACTTCGGTCGTGAGCGCATGGATTATTGCGGTGTTTTCAGCGAGCGGGATGAACTCGTCGGGCTGTAGCAGTCCCAGCGTGGGATGCCGCCAGCGGACGAGGGCTTCGACACTGCTCAGCGTGTCGGTGCCAGTGCTGATCTTGGGCTGGTAATGCAAGGTCAACTCGCCGGTGGCGATGGCTCGGCGCAGGTCTCCGAGCAGGACGAGCCGGGAGAGATTGTTGTCGTCGCGAGACGACTCGTAGCGGGCGAATGGGCGGTGAGCGGCCTTCGCCTCGTACATGGCTACATCGGCGTGACGCAGTAGTGTCTCGATGTCGTCGCCGGGTTCGGCGAGGGCGATTCCGATGCTGGCGTCGACGTCGAGAGCGATGTCGTAAATCGAGAACGGGTCGTCCAAGGCGGCATCGACGCGTTGCGTGGCCGCTAGTGCCTCTTCCCATCCAGAAATGGGGAGCAGAATCGCGAACTCGTCACCACCGAGGCGGGCCACGGAGTCGGAATCACGCAGGGAGCCCCTGAGCCGATCCGCCACCTGAAGAAGGAGGTGATCACCGTATTGGTGGCCGAGGGTGTCGTTGACCTCTTTGAACCGGTTGAGGTCCAAGAGCAGCACAGCCACGGTGGCGCCCGAGCGAGCAGCGGAGCGCAGGGCTACACCGGCCCGGTCCTGGAACAGGGTCCGGTTCGGAAGGTTGGTCAGCGGGTCGTGCAGGGCCTGATACCGGTTTTGTTCACTTTCGGAGTGAAGGTCCCGCTGGTAGCGGGTCACGACGACTGCTCCGCCGACGACCAGGCCGATTGCCGCGAGCATCGCGGCCAGATCGACGAGGAGCACGTAACGTCCAATGGCACGGACCGACGCCACCGCGCTGAGAGCTGTGGACTCGTGTAGCGCGGCCGCGCCATAAACCTGGTCTTCCATGACGCCGAAGACTGGGTCGACAGTCCGGCTGTCTATGGCGTTCGTTACGGTCACCGGATCGTGGCGATCGACTGACAGGAACAGCCGTGCGCTGGCTGCCACGTAAGCGCTGTGCTCGCGCAGCACCGCCTTCGCCAGGTTTCGATCGGCGCTGTCGCCCAGGACGACCACCTGCCGCATGGCCTGCTCCAGGGCGACTTCAGCCGCCGCGTGGGCTGCCTCCGGAACCGGTCCGGGCTGGAGGCGGTACTTCCGCTCGAGCGACTCCTCGGCGGCGATTGCGGCTGCCGCGTGGCCATACGCGTCAGCGATACGAACAGCGACGGCGCTCGTCCCGGCCGTATTGTTCATCACCAGGGAACCCACCGTGACTACGACGATGAGCGCCACCAGCCCGATGCCGGTCCCGGTCATCGCCCATCGATTCCACGAGCTTGAGATGGGCCCCCCTTTGTCCGTGGACCTTGTCACCCGCTGTCCACAATGAGCTGAAAGAGAAAATCGCACTCGACGATCGGCATCTGACCTCGTCCCGTTAGAAGGTCGCCTGCCTAGCCTTCGTCCACTAGGCATAGGTCTGAAGCGAGATAAGTCACGCGCCGGGCTCCTTGGACGATTCGCCCTGTCCGGGTTCGGGGGAGGCTGCTGGCACCCGAAGCCTGCAACGCCCGCGCCGGCCTGTGCCTGCACGCCTCGGCAGGCGCGCGATAGTAGCTCATCGTCACATATTCAATACATAGAGTACACGAGGTATGTAAACTGCCCGACTTCGCAAGGGCGGGATGAGCCATGGTCCCGGCCATGATGGTGGCAAGGATAGGGATGGCCAGGCTCCCCAACGTCACGACCAAGGGCCTGCTCCTGTAACGGCGCAGCTACCTCGCTGACGTCCCCGTCAGCGCCTGCTACTGCCCGCGCGGCCGCTGCCGGTAGTGAGCGTGGCTGATCACCTTACGTGGCATCAGGCAAGCGAGGATCAAGGCCGCGGGCCAGCCGATCGGGATCGTGTTCAGGCAGATGACCCAGCCGAGACCTTCGACCTAGCGGGCGATGCCGAAGACGGTCGGCAGGATGTAGACCCCGACCAGCCCGTCGATGATCGCTGGCTTAGGATCGAGCCAGGCCAGGCCGACCGGTCCCCCTGCTCCTCCTGCCGGTTGCGCGGGTAACGGACCTCTATCTGGCTGCCGTCGGAACCTGCCGCCGTTGTCCTCGTCCATGTCGGCTCCTTCGAGGAGCCGTCCGGACAACCTGTGACATTATCGCAACCTCGGTGGCACCAGGTTGCAGTGACACATAAGCCGTTTAACTGCTCAAATATCTTTGAGTCACCAACCCGCTCCTAGTTTTTGCCGTTGGCTGAGACTGACTGCGTACTTGCCTGTGCGGTCAAGTACGCCAATCGCAGGCACGGTCCTGCTTCGCCGCGGAACCGATGGCGGACGCGGCTATTGTCGGTCCATGCTGCGTGTCAGCGCCTTTTACGGGGTCGTGATCTACATGTACTGGAACGAACGGGATCACCCAGTGGCACACTTTCACGCCTACCAGGCTGGCCGCCGTGCTTCGGTCTCGGCCGACGGCGAGGTGCTGGCCGGCGGCCTCGACCCCAGGGCTCTTCAATTCGTCCGGGAATGGGCCGTCCTTCGCCGTGGTGAGATCCTGGCGAACTGGGAGCGGGCCCGGCGGAACGAGCCTCTGCTGGGTATCGACCCGCTGGCGTAACATCAAGACCGTGGACGAGAACTACCTGCCCGTCGTCGTAGGTGTCGCTATGGTCGGTGACCGCGTGCTCCGCCTGCTCTTCAGCGATGGCACAGCCGGCGACGTCGACTTCTCCGCTGAACCATGGACCGGCGTTCTGGCGCCACTGAACGACCCCGCATACTTCGCCGAGGTCACCGTCGATCCGGAGGCTGGAACCCTCGTATGGCCCGGCGGCATCGACCTGGCCCCCGAACCGCTCTACCAACAGGCCAAGGCACACCCTCTCCTCGCCGCGTAGAGGCGCGGCCAAGCACCCGGCTGCGGGAAGAAGAGCGACGGTTGAGTAATTATGGCAACCTCGGCCATGCTCCATTGTGACGCGCCATGTTCCCGGCGACGTGACGTAGACGACCGCTCATGCCGAAAAGCGGACGTTGCTGTACGCATGCTTATGCACTGTCCATCATGATTACGTGTGCCGAATGAACTCAGGTCCGGGATCAAGACCGGAGTTTTCTGAATTGCTGAACAGCCGTTCTGAGCGCCTCGGGTGATGTATCGGCACCTATCGGGTGGTCCGCGAACTCGTCTAGCGCTGACGAGATCTCGAAAGGAGATCGAGTTCCTGGGCTCGCCGGACCGCTGCCCGACGGTTGTTCACGCCGAGCTTGGTGTAGATGCTCTTCGTGTGAGTCCGCATGGTGTTGATCGACACCAATAGTTCGCGCGCAATGTCTGGACCGCTCAGGTCGGATCCAAGAAGCCGAAGCACGTCCAATTCACGCTCGCTGAGCGGCTCGATCAGGCCCTGCTTCTTCGGCACCCTGACCGCGAATCTAGCACCAGCCGCCAGAAGCTCGGCGATGTAGGCAGGAACGACGTCGCGCCTCGCGGCTTCCTTCAACAGGGTCGCCATTGGCTGTCCCTCGTCGATGAAGAGTCGCACATAACCCTCCGGCTCAGCCTCCGTCAGCGCGCGTTCGAGGGTGCCGAGCGCGGCGGTGGTATCGCCGTGGGCCTGGAGTGCGAGCGCCTCGAGCGCCAGAATCTCGATCACGCTGCCGGCCCTGGCTCCTGCAAGAGCGTCCTGAAGGAGGCGCCCGAGCAGAACGAGCGCGTCACGCACCGGGGCTCCCGTGCGGCCTGTTTTCGCCTGGGCCAGTAGCAGCCTTGCCAGTGTGATGTGCTCGTACTCGCGCAAGTGGCTGAGTTCGTCATTTACGGACAGGCCGGCCTGGCGAGCCCAGCCGAAGGCGTCGCGCAGCTGCGAGCTTGCGATCCATAGCCGGGCCTTCATCGCCGCTACCGGTCGAACATTGGGAAAGAAGTCGCTGACATAGAAGCGCTCGGCCTCGTCAATGAGCTCAAGGGCGCCGTCCAGATCTCCTTCGACTGCCCGCACTCGTGCTGTGGCAACGCGCCAGCGGTACGGGAACTGCGGCATTCCGGCGAACTCACCGAGCTCCTCCGCCTTCTGAAGATGCTGGTTGGCTGCCTCCAAGTCGAGTCGTTCGAGGAAGAGCTCGCCCATCCCCACGTGCATGTCGGCGGTACCTCGCACAAGGGATCTGCTCTGCTCAGGTACGAGCTTCAAGGACTCCTGGTAGGTGCGCAGCGCATCCCGGAGGTGCCCCTGCGCCACGCAGATATCGCCGAGTGCGATGGTGGCACCGAGTGTGTCGGCGATGTGGCCCGCTTGTCGCAGTCCGCTGACGCATTGGCTCCATGCCCGGTGCGCCGCCTGCAGGTCCCCCTCGGTCCACGAGGCGATGCCCAGGAACCCTGCCGCTCCCGCGCGGGCAACGTGATCATCCTCGCAGGCAACGGCGAGGACCCTCCGCGCGTGGTCGACCGTGGCCCTCATGTCGCCGCGAACCTGCGCGAGTGCGGCCCGGTACATCTCGATCTGTCCTGGGACGCGGCGTAGCTCGCCCTCGTCGACGAAGGCGATCTCAGCCACTCGCGCCGAGGATGCCGCCCCGTCGCCACCCGTCAGTGGCATCAGCTGGCGCTCGGCGTCGTCCAACCGGCCTTCGACGCCCGACAGCTCCCCCGTTGCCAGCAGGGCACCGGCGAAGCAAACGCTGAGCACGGGCCGCCGCCGGACGAGGCCGTCGGGGAGCGCCTCAACCCAGCTGAGCAGTGCGGTCTCCTGGCGGGCCATGCGCATCGCCGGGAGCGCCCCCTCGATGAGCTCCGCCGTTCGCTCGAAGTCACGAGCGGCCAGTGCGTGGCGGATGGCCTCGGTTCGTTCGCCCTCGCGCTCGTACCACTCACTGGCCCGCCGGTGCAGCCTCGGGGCACGCCCGGGTTGCTCGTCTTCGAGATGCGCCTGCAGGACGTCGGCGAACAGGTGGTGATAGCGGTACCAGCGACGCTGGTCGTCGAGCGGAACGACGAAGAGGTTCCGTCGTTCCAGGGCGCCTAGCATCGCCTTGCCGTTGCTTCGCCCGGCGACGGCATCGCAGAGTGGCCCATTCAGCCGTTCAAGGATGCAGGTGTCCAGGAGGAACATCCGGATCTCGTCGGGCAGGCGCTGCAGGACCTCCTCGACCAGGTAATCGACGATGTAGCGGTCGTTGCCCGTGAACCGGGCGACGAAGTCCGCGATGTCGTCTCGTCCCTCCATCGAGAGGGCGGCCAGCTGGAGCGCGGCGATCCAGCCCTCGGTGCGCTCCTCCAGCGCAGCGACATCCGCGGAGCCGAGGCCAAGGCCCGTCACGTCGTTGAGGTAGATCGATGCTTCCTCGGCAGTGAAGCGCAGGTCTTCAGACCGGATCTCCACCATTTCCCCCCGCGCCCGTAGCCGGGCCAGGGGGAGCGGCGGGTCCGCGCGGGTCATGATCAGCACATGGATCTGCGGGGGGAGGTGGTCGAGCAGAAAGGTCATCCCGTCATGGACGCCGGGATCGCCGATGACGTGGTAGTCATCAAGTACCAGATCGAGCTCGCCCGGCAACGCGCTGAGCTCGTTGACCACGGCGGCGAGGACGCCTTCGGTCGGTGGCTGGCCCGATTCCAGGACCTGGAGGATGCTCTCCCCGATCGCGGGCACGGCGGCCGCCCGGAGCGCGGCGAGCACTAGCGCCCAGAAAGCGGCGGGCTGGTCATCAGCCGGATCGAGCGCCATCCACGCCACGGAGCGGTTGTGAGCGGCGCGAGACGACAGCCACTGCGCAACGAGGGATGTCTTGCCGAAGCCGGTGGGCGCCGAGACGAGCGTCAACCTGGTGGTCATGGCGGCGCTGGCGCTGGCGGGCATCACCGGCATGTACCTGCGGCAGGTGCGCCAGACACGCGTGCTGGGACTGGTCGGCTACCTGCTGTTCGCCGCCGGCTATCTCGCCATCCTCAGCACCGAGGTCATCGCCGCCTGCGTCCTCCCCGTCCTGGCGCACACTTCGCCCGGCTACGTGAACGACGTGGTCACCGCAGCCGCCGGCGGCTCCTCAGCCGGGAACATCGGCGCGATGCAGATCCTGTTTGATGTCTCCGGCTTCGCGTACATGGCAGGCGGTCTTCTGTTCGGAGTCGCGCTGTTCCGCGCCCGTGTCCTGGCGCGGTGGGCCGCGGCCCTTCTCGCCCTGGGCACCCTCGCCACTGCCGCGCTCGCAGTACTGCCACAGTCGTTCAACCGGCCGCTCGCTGTCCCCACCGGCGTTGCCCTGATCGGCCTGGGTATCTCCCTGTGGCGCGACCAGCGCAAGCCCCTCCCCGAGACTGATCCGGTGACCAGCCGCGTCGAGCACCTGGCAGCCCGATGAGCCGGACACCGTCCGGGGCTGGCAGCGGGCGAGAGGCCGGGATCTACGAGATCCGCCTGCGGGGCCACCTCGGCCCCCGATGGGCAAGCCGGCTCGAGGTCTCGAGCCTCACCCGCGACACCGACGGCACCACGGCCCTCCGGGTCACGGTCGTCGACCAGGCCGCACTGCACGGCCTGCTCTACAAGATCCGCGACCTCGGCCTCCCGCTGATCTCGGTCGTACCTGCCGAGCAAGCCGACACGACCGCGCACCAATCGATCCTCCCTAGCCACGAGACGCACTCACGGAAAGGGAATCCGACATGACTTCCACTGCCGTTGTCCCGAGCACCGCGACGCAGCTGGCCAGGGCCATGAGCCCCGCGAGGAAACTTGCGATTGCCACTGGCGTTTTGTTCTTCATCACCCACGTGACCTCGGTCGCCGCGATAGTCCTGTACCAGCCAGTGCTGAACCGCCCCGGATACGTCCTGGGCAACGGCGCTGCCAACTCCCGCATCCTCCTCGGCGGCCTGCTCGAGGTCATCCTCGCCGGGGCCGTCATCGGCACGGCGGTCACCCTCTACCCCGTCGTCAGTCGGCACAACCGGCCCCTCGCCATGGGCTATGTCGGCCTGCGGACCCTGGAGGCGGGAATCATCGTCACGGGTATCGTCAGCCTGCTGGCGGTGGTCTCGCTCCAGCACGATGTGGCCGGTACCGCTGCCAGCGCCGCCGCTCTCACGACCGTCGGCAAGGCGCTCGTGGCCGTCCACAACTGGACGTTCATCATCGGTCCTGGGCTGGTCTGCGGCCTGAACACCGTGGTGATTGCCTACGTGCTGTACCGCTCCAAGCTCGTCGCCCGTTTCATCCCTGTCCTGGGCCTGATCGGTGGCCCACTCGTCTTCGCCGCCAACGTCGCCGGCATGTTCGGCGTACCCCGCCACGACCTCGGCGTGTGTGTTGTCCCGGTCTTCGCCTGGGAGGTCTGCCTGGCCATCTTCCTGATCACCAAGGGTTACCGGTCCACGGCTGTGACCCGATCGTGCCTTCGGACGAGCGGCAACCGCAGCTGACCGCCGCTAACCCTCTGGCCCGGCCTGACACCAACTCCGGTCCCGCCACCGGGGTCGGTGTCGAGTTGACGGCCCTCTACGGCTTCGTACAGGTGCTCGGCGGCGAGTTGTTCGAATAAGGGTCCGGCCGACCCTGAGCCAGGGGGAAACAACGGGCAGCGCACACTTCCCAGGCACAGTCCACTGACGTGGGTCGGCCAGGCCGCTGCCACCAAGTGGGCACGGAGGACCGGCCGGAGGTGGTTTCTACCAGGTCCGCATCTCCGTCGGCCCCATCCACGAGCCGGTTCGCCGCGGAGAACTGCGACATGCCAGGGTTTGCGCCACGAAGGAAGCCGGGCGCTCGGCCCCGGCACCGTCAGACCGCGCCGCATCCGCGCCATCACCGGTGAACTGCGGGCGATGGCGCGGATGCAGGCTTGGCTCTAGGCCGTCAGGGCGACCTTCCGCCCTTTCAGCGGCAGCCAGAGCATGAACAGCGCCTCGCCGATGAACGTAAAGCTGGAGAGGCTGGCCGTGTAGCTCGGGCTGAGCAGCCCGGCGGTGCTGTCGATGAGGTAGCCGCCGCCGGCGATGACGAGCAGCACCCCGAGAAGCCGGGGAACGTAGCCGGACCTGCAGGCCAGGTAGCCGAGGAGAATGAGGTACAGCCCGAACAGGATGAGGCTGACTTTCCAGATGTCCTGAAAATCGTGGATCTTCTGCAGAGCCTCAGCCTGTCGCTGGCCGATGCCGAACGCCGTCAGGCGCCGGGTGTTACTCAGCAGGGGGAGTACGCCCATGAGCTGGCTGATGGCGACCGCGAAGATCACGGCGTAGCTGATTCTCAGCCAGGCCGCGAGGGTCGCCAGGCCCTTGTGGACCGGCTCGAAGAACTTCAGGAGCGCCCAGGCAACGACGATGTCAAGGATCACCACCGCCGCGAGTGCGGCTATCCCGAGACGGAAGAGCCCTGCGGAGGCCAGGATGTGCCCGGCCGTCCGGGTCGCGTCGCCCGGGGTCACGAGGCGCTGGATAACGCCGAAGTTGGCCGCCGGGGCCAGAACGGCCATGGCGAGAAGCCCTGTGCCCGCCACCAGCGCGGGGCGGCGCATCCGGCGGGCCCCGGCTGACGGATCGATCGCCGTGGTCCTGGTGCCAGAAGGAGCTGACTGCGTAGTGGTCATGGCCTGAGCCTCGTTCCGGTGTGATGGGCCCCCTGGCCTTGGCGGTCAGCGGTGCGCGCTCACTTCGAGGTACCTTATGCTGTAAGGTCTCTTATGGCATAAGGTAGCCATACAATGTAAGGCTGTCAATGGGCCGAGGGGCAGCAGACAGAGGAGGACGACGCTCGTGGCGTCAGGTACTGATCCGAGCAGGCGCGACCGCGCCCCGCTGAGCCGGGAGCGCGTGCTCGCCGAGGCGGTCGCCCTGGCCGACCAAGCGGGCATGGGCTCGCTGACCATGCGCAGGCTCGCGGACCGGCTGCACGTCGAGCCGATGTCGCTCTACTACCACGTGGCCGACAAGGACGAGATTCTCGACGGCATGGTCGATCTCGTGTTCGGCGAGGTCGAGCTCCCCCTGGCGGACGCCGAGTGGAAGACGGCCATGCGCGACCGCGCCTCCTCCGCCCGCGACGCGCTGCGCCGGCACCCCTGGGCCATCGGGCTGATGGACTCGCGGCTGAACGCTGGCCCGTCAACGCTCCGGCACCACGATGCGATCATTGGCTGCCTGCGGGGGGCCGGCTTCTCCATCGAACTGGCGGCCCATGCGATCTCGGCCATCGACAGCTACCTCTACGGCTTCGCGATGCAGGAGCTCAGCCTGCCCTTCAGCAGCCCTGAGGAGACCGCGGAGATGGCCGTGACCTTCCTCGAGCAGTTCCCCGCCGAGGCTTTCCCCCACCTCGCCGAGCTGACGACCCAGCACGTTCTGCAGCCGGGCTATGACTACGGCGACGAGTTCGAGTTCGGGATGGACCTGATCCTCGACGGCCTCGAGCAGGGCCGCGGCGGGCAGCGGAAGACCCGCTGAAGTCAGCTGGCCCCCGCACGGCGATTCCATCCCGGAGCACCGCACTGACCTAGAATCGAGCCCGGCAGCCACGGCCACCCGGCTCGGTCACCAAGCTCTTCCTGCCGGGTGCGCGGGTAACGGACCTCTACCAGGCTGTCGTCGGGGAACCTGCCTTCATTGTCCTCTTCCATGTCGGCTCCTCCACGGAGCCACCCGGACAATGTGTGTCATTATCACAACCTCGGCGGGTTCCGGTTGCACTGTCAGCAGGCCTTGGAGCACCCGGCCGTGCTGTGCCTGGGAACCGGCTACCTCAGCCGATCCAGAGAATGTCGAAAATGCGGATCAGCTCGGCGGCCTCGTCGACCCTGAACGACAGCAAGCCGTAGCCCGCACCAAATACCGTCCGGCGATAGGCAGGATCGTTGCCGGGCGGGATCACGGCCGCATCCCATGGCTCCAGGACCAGGACGGCGACGCGCTCGACTAAGGCGTCGAAAGCTGCCTTCGGCAGGCCGTTGAGCTGGATCAGTGCGGCGCCCTCGAACTCAGGCCGGTAGCTCACCCGCCCGCGCGCCAGCGCGCGGCAGCCGCGACCCGCTCGTCCCAGTCCGGGACGATCTCCCCGATCGGCGTCCCCCGCCTGCCGGTGCGAACCGACTCCTCCACGGCCTCGCGCCTCGCCTCATAACCGGGGTCGGAGAAGGCGGCGGCGCTCAGCCGCCACAACCGCAGCAGGTGATGCAGCTGGCGGTACTGCTCTGGCCGCCGGGCGCCCGCGACGGCAGCGTCATACTCGGCCAGGAACTGCTCATGGAACCGGGCGGGCAGAACGCGGAGGATTTCCACCGGGTCGTCCGGGTCATAGTCATCCGCTGGCTGCGCTGTCACGCCACCATCATCCCTCATCGCGCCCCAGCGTGCTGATACGTGGTCGGTTCAGGTGCAAAGAGGCCGATCAATCTTGTGGCTATGACTTGCAGAGCGGGTGGGCCTCAGTTCTCACGGCCAGCCGACTGCTCCCGCCCCGACCGGGCGGGGCGCTTGTGTCCTGACGTAGGCGCAGGACGCTACCGGATTTGCTTGCGCGGCACCATGCAGGCCAGGATCAGCGCCGCAGGCCACCCGACCGGGATCGTGTTCAGGCAGATGACCAATCCGAGGCCTTCCACCTGGCGGGCGATGGCGATCACGGTGGGCAGAATGTAGAGCGCAGCCAGCCCGTCGCTGATGGCCAGCCAGAAGAACCAGTTGTCCGCGATCATTGCGGGGATCACCGCCGCGCCCTGTCGGTGACGCGCCGGATTTCGCTGGAGTCCCGGAAACAGCACGGGGAAACTGGTCCTCATCCGCCGTGCCGTCCGGGGCCGGGTTGCGGTCGTCCAGCACGGCTAGCTCGCGCGCCTCCACGCAGACATGCCACTCCGGCCCGCACTGGCTTAGGACCGAGCCAGGCAGCCACGGCCATGCCGACCGGTCACTCAGCCCTTCCTGCAGGGTGCGCGGGTAGCGAATCTCGACCAGGCTGTCGTCGGGGAACCTGCCGTCGTTGTCCTCGTCCATGTCGGCTCCTTCGCGGAGCCGCCCGGACAATGTGTGTCATTATCACAACCTCGGTGGCGTGTGGCCGCAGTGTCACATAAGTCGTTGATCTGCGAAGACCACTCTCAGTCGCTGCCCGGCCGAGGTTTTTTGATCGTAGGCCGAGGAGAACTGCAAAATTGTCTGTGGGTAGAGCATGCCGGTTACGGGCACGGCCTGCTTTGCTGCGCCACCGCTGGTCAAGCTCACCGGCATGGCCTATGACCAGGAGCTCGCCGATCGTATCCGGCGGCTCATCGCCAGCGCTCCCGATCCGACCTCGATCGAGCACGCCCGGGCGCACTGCCAGGAATTTTTCCCCTGGTACAACGACGAGCACCGCCACTCCGGCCTCGGCCTGCACACCGCAGCCGATGTCCACCACGGTCACGCCACCACCGTCCAGACCGCACGCGCCGCAGTTCTGGCAGCCGCCTACCAAGACCACCCCGAGCGCTTCGTCAGCAAGCCTCCGGCCCCGCCCCAGCTACCGGCCAGCTCATGGATCAACCCGCCCGGAGAGAAACAGACCGCCGCTCAGTAAAACCCACCCAATGGTGCCCCACCCAGGTTGACAGGTTCCGTTGCGCCGGAAACAGCGCCGAGCACGATCGCGATCGGGATGATCACTAAAATACGGAAAAACGAGGTCAGCCGGTTAAGCGGCCGGTCCGGGTACTCGACGGCGAACTGAACAGGATACGGACCCTGATCCGTGGTCATAATGCCCTCCTTATGGCCGGTTCCGGATGCATACCCGTTGCTGGGCATTCTCAATTATCAGCTCATCCGGTTCGGCAGCTCCTGGATGCGATCGCCAGGAAGCTGTGAGTTATCGTCCGGACACTAGCTGCGTCGACTTCCTCCTAAGCGGTAGGTCGACGGTTCGAATCCTTCTCGGGTGCCGATTTCCCGGAGTGGCCGCAGACCCTCTCACCTGCATAAAAGATAAGAAGAGAGAGGCGTCGTGCTAATGATTACGCCGGGCTCATAAACCCTCCAGTCCCGGGCACTATCCGATACGAGGCGAGAAGGATGGCCAATCGGCCGGAAATCGCCAAGCGTCGACCGCTCATGCCGCGTAACGGGTAATCCCGGTGGTTCAGGATTGGCTGAGACCAAGTTCTGCAGGGCGAGCACAGTGCCAAGCTGCGTCACTTCGTACTCGAATACTGCGCCGCCGGCCGCGGCGGCAGCGCTGTCGAGGCCTTTGAACCCATCCGGTTAACCGCGTAAACGAAGGCACCGGCCATCGGGCCATCACGGCAGACACCCGGGCACCAGTCAAGCGCATCAGCGTACCGGACCACATCAAGGCCGAAGCGCTCCGCATATCAGCGTCAGCCAGATCATGCCCGACGGCGGCAACCTCCCCAGAGGGCAAGATCAGCTGCCTGGAACCGTCAGCCGCAGAGCCGTGCCGTATGACCCCGATCCGATCCCTCACGTCTCCATTATCGCTTACATGCCGTCGCGCCTGATCACGCAACCTTCCTTCCTGGCCTCCGAAGATGTCCTCATTTACCGCGATAAGGATGTTTGCCGGGCAAGGCTTAGCTGTGAAACTGCCTGGCCACGCTGAACCGAACCTGATCGACACCCATTCGCGCGTCGCGCCCGTGTCCAGACCCCAGGCGCTGGGTCGTGGCCGGGATCTCCCCGCCTGGTCATGCTTGTGGGGCATCGCCTGCCTCCAACGAGGTGAAGCGGGCAAAGTAGCCTGCCCAGCCGCCGGCACGGCCCTCAAAGCGCAAATCGGCCGCGGCGGCGCACCGGCGCAGGGTACCGAAGAACACGCCGTGCGGGTCGTAGCACAGCTCGCCGACCACCACGCGGCCCCCTGGATGCACCACGCGGCTCAGCTCACGCAGCGCGGCCGTCATATCGGGCACCTGGCCGAGCGTCGAGACGAGGTAGACGGCGTCGAATGCGTCATCGGGGTAGGGCAGCGCCGCCGCGTCGCCACAGGCGGGCGCGACGTTGGTAATGCCCCGGTCCAGCGCACGGCGCATCGTCAGCGCAAGCATCTCCTCTTGCTGGTCAAGCACGGCGAGCAGCCCGCGCTCTCCCAGCCACCTCACGACCGGCAGCGCATAACGCCCACTGCCCACGCCCACCTCGAGCAACCGCTCGCCCGGCACCGGCACGAGAACCTGCCGCAGCCGCCGGCGGGTCACGAAGGGGTGCGGCACGTCGATCCACAGGCGCTGCGCGAAGGGGCGCGACGTTGGGTGCAACCGCCACCACCACCACAGGACGACCGCGCCACCGCCCACAGCCAGACCACGGGTGCCTGCACCCATGGCCACCTCAATCCCTGTGTCCTCGCCCCGCGGCTCCTGGCCGACCCGCTGAACCGTCAAGACTCACTCTGACCCGCGCAGCCAGCGAACCACTAGGACAGATCAGTTCGTGACCGTCACGTTACATGGCCCAGATCCCATCTAAGACCGTCACAACCAGGCGTCTGAGTTTGGCCTCAGCTTCGGTCATTTGACTGGAGCACTAATGGCTGGCTGGCCGTATATTCCCGAGCCCCGTCACCACAGTGCAGATGACGGGGCTCCGGGCCACTTCGCGCTGCCCGACGGGTGCTAACGGATTTGCTTGCGCGGCATCATGCAGGCGAGGAACAGGGCTGCCGGCCACCCGACCGGGATTACGTTCAAGCAGATAACCAGGCCGATGCCCTCGAGCTGGCGGGCGATCCCGATCACGGCCGGCAGAATGCAGACCGCAGCGAGACCGTCGATGATCGCCAGCCAGAACAGCCAGCTGTCCGTCACCGCCGCGGGGATCACCGCTCCTCCCCATCGGTGGCGCGCCGGATCTCGCTGGCGTCCCGGAAACAGCACGGATAGAGCAGTTCCCCGGCCGCCGTCCCGGCCGGCGCCGGGCTGCCGTCGTCATCGTGGCCAGTTCGCCGGTCTCGACGCACACGTACCATTCATCCGGCCCGCACTGGCTTAGGATGGAGCCAGGCAGCCACGGCCACGCCGACCGGTCGCCCTGCTCCTCCTGCCGGGTGCGCGGGTAACGGACCTCTGCCAGGTTGTCGTCGGGGAATCTGCCGTCGTTGTCCTCGTCCACCATGCGGCTCCTCCTTGGAGCCGCCCGGCCAATGTGTGTCATTATCGCAACCTCGGTGGACTATGCCGGCATTCACATCAGGAGACGGCCCGGCTGACAGCGCTGCCGCCGGTTGTTCATTAGGACCGCACCAGATCCGCCTTACGTGCGGCTCCAGAAATGGGGCACCGGGGCCGGATCGCCCGCATGGTCCTTAGTAATGTTGTGTCTACGGGGCAGCCGCTCCAGCATGTTCAGTCGGCGGCTTGGGCGGCCGTGCCCGGTAGGCGCGGGGACTGACGCCTTTCCAGCGCCGGAAGGCCTGGGAGAAGCTGGAGACCTCCAGATACCCCAGCCGCTCGGCGACCTCTGCGACCGAAAGCCCGCCGGTGACCAGGAGTTCCTCGGCGAGCTGCTCGCGGATCTCATCCAGCAGGCCGCGGAAGGACACACCTTCGTCGGCGAGCCGCCGTCGCAGCGTCCGGTCGCTCACGTTCAGCGCGGCGGCGACCTGGCTGAGGCCTGGCGGGTAGGCCGTCCGGGCCATCAGCTGATCCCGGACCCGCCCGGCCAATCCGGCCCGGGCGTGCCGCCGGGCCAGCAGGTCGCGGCACTGCGCCTGGGCCAGGGCGGTGGTGTGCTCGTTGGCCTGCGGCAGCGGCAGGTCCAGCACCGACGGGTCGATGCCCACCGTGTTCTCCTCGGCCTCGAAGACCGGCTCGACACCGAAGATCTCGGCATACCGCCGGACGCCGCCGGCGGGCGCCGGGAAGACGAAGCTGACTCCCTTGATGGGGATAGGCGAGGCGAACAACTCCTGCTGGATGGTCTGGATGGCCGCGCTGTCGCGTTCGACGACGAATCGTTTTAGCGCGACCGGGATCTCCGGAGAGTCCAGCACGAGCTGCATGTCCCGGCCCTGCTCGCGGGCCTGGATTCGGGTGAAGGCGAATGTCAGGTCGATATAGCGCAGCCCCACGTCGAGCGCGCTGCGCCAGGTCGGGCTGCTGATGAGGGCGAAGCCCCAGATGCCGTAGGTGGTCAGATGGTAGCGGGTACCGGCTTCCAGGCCGATCCCTGGTGTGTCACTGAGCGCCCTTTGCAGGTTGGCGATGACGGCCAGTTCCTGTTTCGCGGTCACCGTGGCGGCCGGGTCGCGCAAGCCTTCCTCGTTCAGTCCGGTGCGTTCCAGGCACCTCTGCGCCGGCACCCCATAGTCGGCACCCAGCCGGGTGAGCAACTGCACGCTCCCCGGTGCGCGCTCGACGTCCCAGCGAACCATGACCGTCCCTCGCGTCCTCGCGAACGAGACATACCGCCATGGCCGAATCTAGTAACTTTTCAGCCTGCTGTCACGCGTGAGCGGCTTCGGGTGGCTTCGCTGGTGGTCGGCTCACTGGTGCCGGCGCAGGTAACGCAGCGCGTCGGCGGCCGCGTTGGCGCCGCACATGCCGTGCACGCCGGGACCCGGTGGGGTTGCTGCCGAGCAGATGTACATGCCGGGGACGCCGACCTGGTACGGGGAGAAGGTCGTGCGCGGCCCGAACACAACCTGACGGATGTTCTTGGCGCCGGTGACGATGTCCCCGCCGACGTAGTTGGGGTTGTAGGCGGCCATCTGCGTGGTGGTCCGGACGGCCCTGCCCACGATCCGGTCCCGGAACCCCGGAGCGAACCGTTCGATCTGGGCCACGATCGCCTCGGTGGCGTCGCCGGTGTAGCCGTGCGGCACGTGCGCGTAGGTCCACACCGGGTGGACGTTACCGGCGGACCGCCCGGGGTCGGCGAGGTACTGCTGCCCGACGAGCACGAACGGGCGCTCGGGCATCCGCCCGGCGTGGATGTCCCGCTCGGTGGCGGCGATCTCGGCGAAGGCGCCGCCGAGGTGTACCGTCCCAGCCCGATGCGCGTCGGGGTTCGTCCACGGGACGCCGCCCTCGACCGCGAAGTCGGCCTTGAACGCGCCCGGTCCGTGCCGGTACCGGCGGTAGGCGCGGGCGGCTCGGGCCGGCAGGCGGTCACCGAGGATGCCGGCGATCGCACCGGGGGCGAGGTCGAACAGGGTCACGTCGGCGGCCGGCAGTTCCGGCGCCGCCCTGACCCGGGTGCCCGTCTCGATTTTGCCGCCCAGATCGGCCAGCAGCGCGGCGAGTGCCGCGGTGATCGACCCCGACCCGCCGGCCGCGACCGGCCACCCGTGCCGGTGGCCGGCCGTGATGATACCCAGCCCGATCGCCGAACTAAGCGGGTAGTGCAGCGGCCGGAAGGCATGCGCCGCGACCCCGCCGAACAGGGCCCGCGCCTTCTCGGTCGAGAAGCCCCTGGCGACCTCGGCTGCGGGCAGCAGCGTGGGCAGACCGAACCGGGCCAGCGTCAGCGGGTGCCGCGGGATCCGCAGCAACGGACCCATGATGTCCTCGGCCAGGGTGTCAAAGCTCGCCGATGGCCGTCCGAACGCCAGCAGCCAGCGGGACCGGTCGGCGCCGAGCCCGGCGGCGGTGCCGGTGACCGAACGGTAGAGCAGTCCCGCGTCGCCGCCGTCCAGGGGGTGCGCGCAGTCGATCTCGGGCCACCGCCAGGACAAGCCGTAACGCTCCAGGCTCAGGCTGTTCAGGAACGTGGAGCCGACCGCCATCGGATGGAACGCCGAGCAGTGGTCGTGCAGCAGGCCGGGCAGGATAGCCTCGCTGGAGCGGGCCCCGCCGCCGATCTCGTCGGCCGCCTCCAGCACCGTGACCTGCACGCCTTCCCGGGCGAGGGCCACGGCGGCGGCGAGTCCGTTGGGCCCGCCGCCCACCACGATCGCGGTGCTCATGTCAGTGTTCCCATCGCGACATCGCGCCCGTGCGCCTGGCCGTCATGCCCGGCGGCCCGCTGGCCGGCGCGGGACCAGGTCACCTCGGTCGGGATCGGCCCGTTGGGCAGCCACGGCTGCTCGCGGACCGCGTCCGCCACCTTCCACGTGCCGCGCTCGGTCACGCCGAGCGCCGCGTCGATGACCTTGTAGTGCTGGACCTTGCTGTGGATGGCCTGCGATTCCACCCACACGATGACCAGCTCGCCCGGCTCGAACCGGCAGCGGCGCTGCACCGCGGCGATCAGGTCCTCATTGTGCAGGTGACCGTCGCCGAAATTGAACCCGATCAGCGAGTTGCAGACGAACTCACCCTCGCGCACCGTCCGCGTGTCGATGTCGGGGAGGTGCTTGATGAGCAGCGAGAACAGGCCGCGGCCCTGGCTGTGCATGGTCCGCCAGGCGATCGTCTGCTGCATCGTCACCTCCGCGATCGCCGGCTCGTAGCCCAGCGCCTTCAGCTGGTCGACCTGATTGGCGGCTGGCCGGGTGACCGCGTTCAGCTTGTCTTCGGTGCCCGGGGTGAACGCCCACACCGCCGACGCCCAGTTGCCCGCGTACTGCCGCATCGACGGCAGGAAAGACACCAGATCCGGGCGCAGGTTGCCCAGGATGGGGAAGGACACCAGGCCGGCCGCGATGACGAGGACCAGCCAGGCCGGGGACATGCCGGTCACGCCGTAGCCGTGCCAGCTGGGGAAGCCGAGGAACAGGAACACCGTCGCGTAGCCGAACAAGATGTTCCACTCCAGCGGGACCGCTAGCGGGAAGGTGGAGGTGATGAACAGGTGGAACACCACCATCAGCGCGACCGCGGCCACGGTCAGCCACTTGTACGGGGAAAACAGCAGCACGAGCGGTGTGGCGATCTCGACGAAGGTGCCGCCGGCGTGGGCCATGAGGTTCGCAAGTTCCGACGGGCGCAGATCACGCGGGTAGTCACGGTAGTGGGCCCGCTTGACCCACTTGAACGGAACGGATGGGCTGTTGCTCACCATCGGCGGGACGACGTTGGCGAAGTGACGGCCGAACTTGGACACGCCCGCGCCGACCCATACCACGACGATCAGCAGCTTGAGCGCGATGATCATGTTGACGAACGGCAGGATGGTGAAGAACAGCAGGGCGGGGAGGTACTGCTCACCGCGCGCGGCCAGGAACACCGTCTTGTCCCGCAGCCCGCTCGCGACCAGGAGCACGATCACGGGGATCAGCAGGGCTGGGTTCACCAGCCCGGAGGTGTTGTGCGGCAGGGCCGCGGACAGCGACGGGCGCGGCACGCCGCCCAGGACGAGCGGGATGAGGATGCTCACCAGCAGGGCCACGTAGAGCGCGACGTCGAACCAGGTGCGCCGGTCGCCGGCGGTGAACGGGACCCGCCGCCACGGCCGCAGCCTGATCGTGCCGGGCCTGGCCCAGAACAGGATGCCCCCGGTCATCGGCTTGAACTTGCCGGCCAGCGGGCCCCAGGATCCCGCCACCCCGAGTGTCTCGAGCAGCACCGTCCACAGCACCGCCTTCTCGTAGACGATCGGCTGGTTCCACCAGCCCGCGACATCCCAGAACGGCGGCAGATGCGACGTCAACGTCGCCACCGTCACACCTGCGAGCACGTAGAAGACCAGCAATTTCACGATGTAGATCGTGTGTATCATCCGCGGCGAGCCGAATCCATGCTCGACCCAGTGCAGGGCGAGTACCTTCATGCGCTCCATGAGCGGCTGCTGCAGAAACGTCTCCGGATCGACGGGGGGAAAGTCTGCCTTGGTGAATCCCATGATCATTCCTTAATTCCGCTAAGACGGAACGGCCGTGCCGTTCATTTAATGGGCGTTAATTAACTGCTGCTATGCGCTCTGCATGCTCAGTGATTTCCGCAGTGCCGGTTTGTCGACCTTGCCGACCGCGTTCCTGGGCAGCTGGCCCACGACATGGACCGCAACCGGGATCTTGACCTTCGTGAGGTCGCGCCTGCAGCGCTCGAACAACTCCGATGTGGTGACCGCGGCACCCGGGTAGGTGACGACGTAGGCGACCGGCACCTCGCCGTACACCGGGTGCGGCGCGCCGACGACCGCGGCCTCGAGCACCGCGTCGTGACCGGCTAGCACCGACTCGATTTCCTTGGGATAGATGTTCTCCCCGCCCCGGATGATCATGTCCTTGATCCGGTCGACCAGGGTCAGGTACCCATCCACGTCGAGGAAGCCGACGTCTCCGGTGTGCAGCCAGCCCCCGGCCAGGGCCTCGGCGGTCGCCTCGGGCCGGCCCAGGTAGCCGCGCATGACGTTGGCGCCCTGGATGACCACCTCGCCGGGCTGGCCCGCGGGCAGCAGCGAGCCGTCCGGGCTCATTGCCGCCACCCGCTGCCCGGGCAGGGCCGGGCCGACGGTGCCCGGCTTGCGCACGCCGTCCACCGGGTTGACGGTCGATGCGCAGGTGCCTTCGGTGAGCCCGTACCCTTCGATGATGACGAAGCCGAACCGCGATTCGCACCGCCGCAGCAGTTCCTTCGGCACTGGGGCCGCGCCGCACACCGCGAACCGCACCGACGAGGTGTCCGGGCGGACATCGCCGGGGAGCTCGGCCAGCCGCGCGTAGATGGCCGGCACCGCCGCGAAATACGTCGGCCGGTAGCGTTCCACCGCCTCGAGAAACGTGTGCGGGGCGAACCTGGCCAGGATAGTGACCTGCGCGCCGGACACCATGGGGGCCAGGAAGCTGACACAGATCGCGTTGACGTGAAACAGCGGCAGCACCAGCAGGCAGTGATCGGCCGGGTCGAGCCGCATCGCGGTGGCCAGCGACGACGCCATGGCGACCAGGTTCGAATGATCGAGCATCACGCCCTTGGGCCGGCCGGTCGAGCCGCTGGTGTAGATGAGCAGCGCAAGATCGCCGAGCCCGGTCGCGGGCTCGGGCGCAACGCCTGCGGACCGGGCGGGCAGGTCCTTCGCCAGTACGGCTGGCACGCCGTAATCCGCGTCCGCTGTCGAGGTGAGCAACAGCACCGCGCCCGAGTCCTGGATCTGGTAGCCGGCCTCGTTAGCCGTGAACGCCGGATTCACCGGGGTCGCCGCCGCGCCCAGACGCCACGCGGCCAGCAACCCGAGCAGCAGCTCCGCGCAATTCGGCAGCATTATCGCGACGACGTCGCCCCGGCGAACGCCCAATGCGGCGAACCGCTCAGCTATCGCCTCGGCCCGGCGGGCTACGTCGGTATAGGTGAGTTCGATATCACCGTCGCGCAGGCACGGTTGGTCCGCCATTGTGACAGGTTGATTCCATGGCAAATAATCGATACTCACTATGTACCTCGCAGAAAGGCTCGGATGAAATACCGCGCGGGATCAGTTGTTAGTCCGCTGCGGTGACCTTCATACCGAAGATAGGAAGCACCCGAACTTGGTCACAGGTGACAGGAGGCCGAAAAGTTACTAGATCCGGCCACGGAAGCCGGCCTGGCCTCGATCTTTCGCGATCTTGATGTGGCTGGCTGAGCCTAAGGCGGATTGCCTTTTTTCAATGTCCGGGCGTGCCTGCCGGCCGGCTGTCGCGCCCGGCAGGTGCTGCTCGCCCGGCCCGGCGTCAGCGCGGTCACCCTCGCTGCCGTCCGGCCTGTTCAGACTGGTCTACGGTGTCTCCCAGATCGTGATGGGTGCCCAGCTGCGCCAGACTGGGCGGACCGGCAATCAGTCATCGAGAAGGATGCGGTCCGAGCCGATACGGAGGCACCAGGGATGGCCAGACTTGATCCGCCGCTCACACTCCAGCACCATCCTGTTGTTCTGGAGGAACAGGCGCGGCGAGCCACATACAGCTGCGGATCGCTGACTGGATCACCGCTTTCGCGGGGTCGATGAATTTCGTCTACCTGCACATCGCGCTGTTCACCGTCTGGATGCTGTTCATCGAGTCCAAGCCGTGGCCGACGCTGACGCTGATTGTGTCGCTGGAAGCGATCTTCCTGTCCACGTTCGTCATGATCGGCCAGAACCGGCAGGGGGCGTTCCAGCAGGCCAAGGCGGACCATGACTTTACCGAGCAGGAGCTGGAGCTCAAGACCAACACGCAGCTGACCCGGGAGATCCATACGCTCACCACCGAGTTGCACAGGCGGGTAATAGGGGACCCCGCCCAGTAGCGGCGCTGCTGGCCGACAGGTGAAATCGCCCCGCGCCGGCTCAGCAGGCACGGCGGAAGGCCGGCATCAGAGGGGCGTTTGAATTAGCGTTCGCGGTGTTAGAAGACCGACAGGATCGTCGACATCGCGACGGTTGCTGTTCACGATGAATGCATGTCCTGTTCACCTTTCTCCGCTTCGATGCCGCCAATCCGCCGAGCCGAAGCAGCGGTCAGATCCGCCGGCCGAGCCCAGCGGACGGCTTCCTCGGCGAGGCGCGACGACATCTGGAACGCCGGCCAGCGAAGCGAGACGCCGCTGAAGCGGGCCGACCGCAACTTCGCCGAGCTGCTACAGGAACTGCGGGTCGCGCAGACCGGCGTGCAGATCCTGTTCGCGTTCCTGCTCGGACTGGCGTTCACCGACCGGTTCGCCAGGCTGGACGCCACGGAACGCGACATCTACATCGCCACCCTGGCCGCCTCTGCCTTAACCGGTGCGCTGCTGGTGGCACCGGTCATGGCGCACCGCCTGCTGTTCCAGCACGGGTTCAAATGCGAGCTGGTCCGGATCGGCCACCGGTTCGCGATCGCCGGGCTGTGCGGGTTGCTCACCGCGATCGTGGGCGGCCTGCTGCTGGTGCTCGAAGTGTTCTTCGGCGGCTCCACCGCTGTAGCCACTGGCGCGGCGCTCGCCGCGCTCTTCGCGTCGCTGTGGGCCGCACCCGCGCTGTGGGTAGCACACCGCCGCCGGGAGCATTTTCCCGGACAGCCACTGGCGGTGGCCACGGTGGCTCCGGTTGCCACGAGCGGCAATCCGGCGGCGGCGCCCCGGCTGCGCGGAACGTGGATATGCGATGAGACCGGGCGACTCACACTGTGCTGGCAGCCGATCGACCCGCCCGGCATACAGGGCGGGGAAAAGGCCATGGCCGAGATCCGGGTCAGGGACTCAGATGTCAAGATCCTCCAAGACAGTCCCGTGGCCGCCCTGGAATTCGAGCGTTAGCGCCGGGCGGAGCCTGGTCACGCACCGCAGATGACGGGGACTCCCGGCCACTCAGCGTGCTCCCCCCAGGGCACTACTGGATCTCTCTGCGCGGCATCGTGCACGCGAGGATCATCGCCGCGGGCCACCCGACCGGGAACATGTTCAGGCGATGACCAGACCGAGGCATTCGACCTGGCGGGCGATGCCGATGACGGTGGGCAGGATGCAGACCGCAGCCAGCCCGTCGATGATCGCCAGCCAGAACAGCCAGCCGTCCGCCACCGCCGCGGGGATCACCGCTGCTCCCAGTCGATGCCACGCCGGATCTCGCTGGCATCCCGGAAGCAGCACGGGTGGTACAGATCGTCGCCGGCCGTACCGGCCGGCGACGAGCCGCCGTCGCTCAGCATGGCCAGCGCGCGGAGCTGCACGCACACATACGATTCGTCCGGCCCGCACTGGCTTAGAATCGTTCCCGGTAGCCACGGCCACGCCGACCGGTCCCCCTGCTCCTCCTGCCTGTCTCGCGGGTAACGGACCGCCACCGCGCTGCCGTCTGGCAACCTGCCGTCGTTGTCCTCGTCCATGTCGGCTCCTTCGAGGAGCCGACTGGACAGCGTGTGTCGTTATCACAACCTCGGTGGAGTATGGCGGCATTCGCATCATCCTGCCCGGCCTCCGGGCTTCCCGGAAGCCGAGGGCGACGCTCAAACAATGAAGAGGTGGAGGTAACGGCTGATCGCGGCCAGCGTCCCGGTGCTGACCGTGCCCAGCTGGCGTCCGGCTCGCTGATCGGACACGGCACGGACCTGCTCCGTCATGGCATACGAAACCTGCTTCAGCCCGGTGCGGTCGTCCGCAGAGACTTCTATGTGATGGTCGAGACCGCGATCCCTGGTGGTGAGAGGCACCGCAAGGAACAGCCCGGGGATCACCGCGTAACGATGGTGCGACACCACGACGACCGGGCGGATACCGCCCTGCTCCCGGCCAGCCACCGGATTAAGATCACAGAGCAGCACGTCACCGCTGGTCAAGAGTTGTATTCCGGATACTCTTCAGCGGCCGTGATGGCTAGGTCACCCAGCCCGGCCAATGTCCATTCGGCGGTCTCGGCCTGATATGCCGCCATCTCCTCCGGGTGCGCCGCGAGCCTCCGGTAACCGGCCTCGATGCCCTGCCACATCATCTCGTCCAGCATTGCGCGCAGTTCCGCGCCGAGGCTCCGGCCGTGCTCTTCAGCGCGGGCGGCGAGCCTATCCCGCACCTCGGCCTCGACGCGTATCGTTGTCATAGCCACCGATGAAGTATATGCCAATGACGCATACATGGCGCTCACGCCGGGACAGCCTGGCAGGCGCGAAGCCTGTGGCGAGCGTGTGGGCGAGGGAGCGGTAAGGCGCGCTGTCAGGACTCCAGGTATCTGATCGTGGCGAGGACCCGGCGGCCCCAGCCGCTCTGCTTACAGATCTGGTCAGCTCGCCAGTCTTCGAGCTGCACGTAAAGAAGGACGGGATTTCCGCTACCGCTAGGGAGATTGACGGAGAGTTCACCGTGCTCGAAGGCTCAGCCGCCCGGATTGCCTGGACCGGTGCCGAGCACGCGTACAAAGTCTTGCGCGAGAAGCTTGTCCGGGAAGGAGCAATCGTTCCGGGCCACGACGGCAGGGCCATGCGATTCGCCCGCAACCAAGTATTCGCCAGCGCGAGCGCCGCGGCTGCCGTCGTGGTAGGAAGAACCGCAAACGGACGCAACGACTGGAAGATCCAAGGTTCGGGCATCAGCTTTGGCACCTGGCAGGCCCAGGGTATTGAGCAAGATGCCGGAGAGCGGTCACTGTGACCAGGTTGGGTAACCGAGCATTGAGTGTCGGCCTGAACGGGTAACGGCCGATGTCGGGCTTGGATCTGGCGATTGACCATGTCCTGATATGCAGCCAGTTGAGGATGACAAGTTACAATTTAATTCACGAATGCATCGACCGCCACCGTACTGCGCGCACCAAAAATTTACTTCTCGATCTCAGCCTTGAACTCCGGGGTGAACGAACGGCGGCGCCGGGCCTCTTCCCTATGCCAGCACCGTGACGGACGAATGGCGCTACCCAGTCTGTGTTTCTTGATCCTCATAGGGAAGGCGTCGCGTCCCTCTGGGCAGGTGGCCTGGCCATAGCTTGGGAGGCCGTCACCGCATTGCGGTGACGGGCCTTCGGTCATTGCGTCATGCCGCCAGGATGGCTACCGGATCTGTCTGCGCGGCATCACGCAGGCCAGGATCAGCGCCGCGGGCCATACGCAAATGGATCAACTAATGGACCAAGGATCCCAGACCATTCGTATGACCAAAACCGCCGGCGTGATCCTCGGTAGTCTCGCCGCCACCGCCCACGAATCAGCGGCTCAGAACACTAGAGCACAGTTGCCCGCACCATTTTTGCCGGTTTGCATATCTTTTGCCGTTTTATCCTGATCGTTATGTAAATGTGGCTGGATAGCATGGCCGCGTCTCCCGTCATTCCCGCAGACTGGAGGTCGGGGTTGGTGCGCAGCCGCACCGACGGGGGAGGAAAGAATGTCCCGTGCCAGGCGCTATGCCGCTATGGGTCTTGCTGTTGCCATTGCTCTGCTATTAGTGGCGTGCGGCTCGTCGGGCGGCAACAGCTCGTCCGGCGGCGGCTCGTCCGCCGGCGGCGGAACGCCGACGTGCACTCCTCTTCCGGTCCTGTCGAATTGGACCGGGTTCTACACGGCCTGCGCGGACGCCAACCGGACCTACGGCCGGCTGACGAACACCTCCGACTGGGATGTCCTGCTCGTGCAGGTGCCCACGGGCGTGACGGCGCCCAGCATGGACATGAGCCCGCCCGCCGGTTCCAGCATGGCCGACCTGGTCGAGCAGGCAGAGTTTCCTGGCTCGTCAGGAGGCGCCTACGCGTTAGTCCCACCCGGCGCGACGCTCACCAGCGAATCCCAGGACGGTTCGCCGCTGGACTTGACCCTCAGCATTGATTTTTCCTCCACGGCAGGGAACGTGACCGCGATGGGCCTGGTCAACGTCATCGGGGACCGGATAAATCCGGGAGAAGCCGAAGCGCATGCCATTGTCACCTGCGCCAGCTACGTCGACAGTCTGCCCGATCAGATCAACCAGACACAGCCAAGCTCGGCTGAGTTCTGGAACAACTTTGCCAGCACCGCCGAATGCTCCCAGGCTTTCCAAACCGCTTCAGACGCCCTTAAGCTCAGTGGGGAAACTGTGGCAACCCAGGACAGCGAGATAGCCGACGACGCCGAGAGCATCACCAGCGATTTCTTCGACGACGTCCTGCCAAAGCTCATCTCGCTCGCCGCAGACGCAGTCTTCCACTAGTGTTCTGAGCAGCTGATCTTCTCGCCGTCTCGGTCGATTTTGCTGGATAAGCTTCGCTGCGTACTCAACCAATGGGATCCGCAGGGACTACGACGGCAAGCCGCTCGAATTTGTGGGCCGGTGGTCTCGAATACCACGCCCCAGCGGTCCGCATGCCACGACCCGTCGTCAGCGCCGTTCGTCAGCGCCGCCTCTATCAGTGCAGAGTCGTGCTGCTCCTGCCACCGGAAAGCCGAGAACTCGCCGTGCAGGACCTCGATCGACCACCATTCGGCCATTGTCAAGATAGTACGTCTGTCACCTCGATCCGGAAAACGGCCGCAAGCACGGCGATCTGATAGGCGCGATGATTCGCAACCTTGCGCACAGTCCTGCCGGGAGCGCCAAGCCAAAAGCGTGCCGACGTTAACTCAGGACCATCGCACTCATCTGCCGTAAACCGCGCGTTCGCTCCTCCAGTGCTGCAGCTGGAAGAGCGATCTATCCTGGCCTGATGCCGGACCTGAGCAGCCTCGACCTCGAGGAGATCGGCAACGCGCTGGCCGACCATACCGGCTACGAACACCGGTGGCTGATCAGCCCGCAGACCGGAGAGATCGCGTTCTGGACGCCCGGCACCGGCATCGACGGCCAGGCACCCGTCGAACTCGACGACCTGGACCTGATCGGCATCGATCCGCGTTGTCCTCGTCCATGTCGGCTCCTTCACGGGGCCACCTGGACAACCTGACCGAAAATGGGGGCTTTGGCGACTGCCGTCGCCTCAGCAGAGGGGGTCCTCGGCTGGGAGGGCGGTGCCGGGGCCGGCGGGCGGCGGGTGCTCGTGCGGGGTCACCTGCGGCGTTGGTGACGGGCGAGGGCGCCGGGCGAGGGCGATGCCGCCGAGCGCGGCCACGAGGCAGGAAGCGCCCCCGACGGCGAGGCCGGTGCGCGGGCCGGCTGCGGCGACGATCCAGCCGATCGCCGGGCCGCCGATCGGCGTCGTTCCCTGGAAGGCGACCTGCCACAGCGCGATCGCCCGTCCGCGCATGCTCGGCTCCGCGCTGAGCTGGATGGTGGAGTTGCCGATCGCGATGAAGGAGACGCTGGCCCAGCCGACGAACAGCAGCGCGGCGTAGGCAAGGCCGAGGAAGGGAGACAATGCGCAGGCCAGGATCGCCGCGCCGAAACCGGCGGAGGCGATGATCATCGGGCGCAGTCCGGTCCGGCCTCGCGCGGCGGTGAACAGCCCCCCGATCACTGCCCCCACGCCCATCGCCGCGGTCATGAAGCCGTAGGCCTCCGCTCCGCCGCGGAACGTCTGCTCGGCCAGGACCGGGAGCGTGACCTGGAATTCATATGCCAGCAGCCCGACCAGGCTCATCATCGCGAGCGGAATGGCGATCGCGGGAGTGCGTGCCGCGTAGCGCAGGCCCTCCCGCAGCTGGCCGCTGGCCCGCCCCGCCGGAGGGCTGGGCCGCAGGGCGGAACGGTCCATGATGAGCAGGGAGGTGACGACGGCCGCGAAGCTGGCTGCGTTCAGCAGGAAGCAGATCCCGATGCCGGCCGTGGCGATGAGGACGCCGCCGATGGCTGGCCCGACGGCCCGGGCCGCGTTTACCGTCACCGAATTCAGCGTGATGGCGTTGCGCAGCTGATCTTTGCCCACCATCTCCCTGACGAAAGCCTGCCGGGCGGAGTTCTCGAAGGCGTTGTTCAGGCCGAGGATGACGGCCAGCGCGCAGACCTGCCAGAAGCGGACCGCTCCGAGAACGGTGAGCAGCCCGAGCGCGAGGGCCTGGAAGCCCATGGCGATCTGCAGCACGATCATGAGCCGCCGCTTGTCCACCCGGTCGGCGACGACGCCGCCGTAGGGGGCGAACAGCAGGACGGGCAGGGTCTGCAGGGCCACGGTGAAGCCCAGGTCCGTGCTGGAGTGGGTGAGGGTCAGCACGAGCCAGGACTGCGCCGTCATCTGCATCCAGGTCCCGGCGAGGGATATCGACTGGCCGGTGAAGTACAGGCGGTAGTTCGGGACCTTCAGCGAGGAGAACGTCTGACGCCAGAACGCGCCCAGCCGGCGTCTCACGGCCGCCGTCCCGTCAGGTCCCTGGCGAGCCGCTCGACGGCCGGTAGGGCATCGTCGGGCGCACGGCGCTCGTCGTCCCCGGGCCGCTCGATGAGCCGGCTAAGAGCGCCGGCCAGCCCCGCGTGCGCCGGGAATGCTGGCTGGCCGCCCAGCGGGGCGGCAGGCCGGACCTGGTCAGGCAATTAGCTCGGCATCCCCGGCCAATACGGCCCACAGGGCCGCGTAGCTGCCGCCCCGCCCGACCAGCAGGATGGGGGTCCACCAGGTAGATGCGGCCAGGGCGATCAGCTGCCGCTGCCTGGCCGGCAGGTCGCGCCCGCGCTCGGCCATTTCGTGCCGGAAGCTGCCGGGCATGCGCGCGATCATCTCGATCCTCCCGTACCGCTGCCTCGACCTCGGCGTCGCTGGCGTCCGGGCGGCCATAGGCGGTCGCGTCCCTGATCATGCCGGGAAACAGCCGGGGACGTCACAGATCCCCGACCCGATACTACGGGGTGCAGGGCTGGATACTACGAGCGTGCTGGGCTGGGCTAACAGCCTGAATGCCCCCTCGGACCAGACTTCTACGCCACCCATATCAGCCCCGAACGCCGCAAGCGCGGCCACATCCGCAACCTTGAGGCCCTCGGCGCAAAGTCACCCTCGAACCCGCCACCCGACTGTGTCGTTAAGGTTCCCCGGCTCACCGGAGCTGCGCCGCGTGCCGGCCCGCCCGGCGGCCGAAGAACGACCCCTCGCCGAGCTGGGTGCCTGATCCGTAGCCCTTGCCGTCCTGGGCGATGTTGGACGCGCAGGCCCCGGCGGCGTAGAGCCCCGGGATGACCGAACCGTCGGGACGCTGGACCTGCGCGTCCACGGTGGTGCGCAACCCCCCGAGCGTGAACCCCGCGTAGAGCGCGTGGCCGGGCCGCAGGTCGAGCACCGCCAACGGGCCCCGGTCCTGCGGGGCCAGCCACTCCGCGCTCTTGTGGAAGTCCGGATCCTGGCCGCGGGCGGCATGATGGTTGTACCGGGCCAGGGTCTTCCCCAGCGACCCGGCCGGCATGCCCAGCCCCGCCTCCATCTCGGCCACGGTCTCGTAGCCGTCGAGGACCGGCACCAGCGGCATCTCGGGCTGCTCCAGGTGCGCGCTGTCGATGATGAGGTAGGCCGCGGAGCCTTCCTGTTCCAGCACGAACTGGGAGGTCCGGGCGTGGTAGGAGTCCTCGGCCACGAAACGCTCGCCACGGGAGTTGACGATGAGCCCGGTGATCAGCGCCGCGGGCGGGTAGAAGGGGGCGGTGATGAACGGCTCTGTCATGTGCTTGAGGCCGGCGCCCACCGACATGCCGAGCCGGATGCCCAGCCCGTCGTCATAGGTCGAGCCGAGGGTGATGAGCTTCGCGCCGAGCGCCGGGGTGTACTCGGCGACCATCGCGGGGTTCATCACGAACCCCCCGGCGGCGATCACGGTCGCGCCGGCCCGGACCACCCCGGTGTCACCGAACGAGCGCCAGGCCACGCCCGCGACGGCGCCGTCCTCCCCGGCGATCAGGCTGGCCGCCCCGGTCTCGTACCGCACCTCGGCGCCTGCCTCCGCGACCCGGTCCCGTAGCAGGTCCATCACCAGCTTCGCTCCCCCGGTGTCTCCCGGTACCGGGACCTTGTGCCCGCGTGGCGCGGGTCTGGCCTGGTCCCTGAAGGGCCACACCTTCTCGTTGGCGGTGAACATCAGCCCTTCGGTTCCCGGCTGGATCACCGCCTTGCCGGGGAAGAAGGAGCGCTCGAACGCAAAACCCAGCGACTCCAGCCAGCCGAAGTGCTCGACCGACCCCTCGCAGTAGGCGCGGATCTTGTCTTGCTCGGGCTCCTTCGACACCGCGACCAGGTACTTGTACATCTCTTCCGCGGAGTCCTCGTGACCGGTCGCCTGCTGCACCGCCGTGCCCCCGCCGAGATAGAAATGGCCGCCGGCCATGCAGGTGGTCCCCCCGGGCACGGCGGCCCGTTCGAGGAGCAGCACCCGGGCGCCGGCCCGGGCCGCCTCCAGGGCCGCGCTCCCGCCGGCGATACCGAAGCCGATGACCACCACGTCGTAGCGTTCGGTGCGGTCATCGAGCACCGAAGCCGGGAGCGGCGCGTGCCGGTCAAGCCGGGACTGGTTCATGCCGCGTGGTCGGAAGTGAACAGGACGATACCGTGGCGCATGGCATCAGACTAGAACGTGTTCCACCTTTGCGAAGCCGGGCACGCCGCGCTCTGCCGTTCAGCCGAGGGACGGCGACCTGGCTGAGTTGCGGCGGCAGGCATCATGAGCCTTGTTCGCGCCGGGTTCGCGGCCTTTTCGCCGTCTGCCGGGCCTGCTTGCGGGGTTCTGGCAGCAGGACGGTGTAAAGCATGCGCCGTCAGCGCCATAACGCGCTGGCCCCAGGGGGCACGGGTCCCCAGCTCGCCGTTACGGCAGCACGCGGGCGTTGACGGCGCTCGCGGCCGGGGCGAGCGCGGGGATCTCGATGACACCGACGCCCGCGGCGCGCAGTTGCGCGGCGCCACGGCCTTCGGTGAAGATGGGCGGCTCGTCCCAGGCGAAGACGACCCGGGGAATGCCCGCCGCCAGGATGTGCTGGACACACGTCACCGGGCGGGACGCCCGCGCGCCGCAGGGTACCAGCGAGGTGTAGATCGTCGCGGCCGGGAGCCGCGGGTCGTCGCCGGCCTTGCGCAGCGCGACCTCCTCGGCGTGGTCCTTCGGCTCCTGCTCGCGGGAGAAGCCCGTGGCGATGATCTCCCCATCCGCCGCCACGATGACGGCGCCGACCGCGAACGCGGTATCCGAGGGCGGGCACTGCCGCGACAGCTCGATCGCGGCCCGCAGAAAACGCGCATCGGTCCCGCCCGGCCCGAGCAGGTAGCGCAGGGCGACCACGCCGCCGAGCCGCTGGACGCCGGCCAGCGTCATGGGGTGCTCGCGGTCCGCGGGGTAGGGCCCGGGCAGCGCGAACGGCGGAGCGGCCGCCTCCCCCACGAAGAACGGCGCGACGGCCAGATACAGCTCATCGGCCAGGCCGGCGGTCAGGAACTCGCGGAGCAGGACCGAGCCGCCTTCGAGGAGAACCCGCGCCGCGTCCCGTCCGGCCAGATCGGCGAGCACGAAGGAGAGGGAGGGCGGGGCGCCGGCGTCGATGACCTCGGCCCGGTTCCCCAGCCGCGCCAGCGCGACCGGGACGGCCGGGCTGGCGCAGTAGACGAGCGGGACCGCGGCCGCCCCCGGGGGGCGGCCGCCGGCCAGCTCCGGCGGGGCGAAGAAGCGCGCGCCCGCCTCCAGGTCGCCGGTCGTGGTCACGGTGACCCGCAGGGGCTGCTCGGGGCGCCCGGCCGCCATCCGGGCGGCGCGGAGCCGCGGTGAGCGGATGAGCAGGCGCGGATTGTCCCGGCGCACGGTGTTCGCGCCCACCACGATCGCGTCCACGCTGGCCCGCAGCTCATCCACGCGATCCAGATCCTCCGGGCCGGACAGGACGAGGCGCTCGGGGCCGGCGTCGTCGATCCGGCCGTCCACCGACATGGCGCAGCTGATCAGGACGTAGGGGCGAGTCGGCAACGGTCTGTCTCCTGGGTCGGCGCGGGCGGCGCGGCCGATAAGTCAGCCGGCCGGCCAGGGGCAGCCGGCCAGGGGCAGCCGGCCGGGTGAGGCCGGGCTCTTGCTACTGGACGGTAGCTTCGTGGCAGGTCCGGTGATTTACTTAACACTTCAGTGTGCGCGTGCAGCCAGCAGGCGAGGATGGCGGTGGCCATGACAGCATCCCAGGCACAGGAGCCGGCGCAGCCGCAGGTGCCGGCCCGCAAGACCTTCACATCGCTGAATCCGGCGACCGGGCAGCCCATCGCGTCGTTCCCCGTCCACCAGCGCGAGGACGCCGACATGGCGGTCAGCCGCGCCCGCGAGGCGGCCCGCTGGTGGGGCGGGCTCGGCTGGCGGGAACGGCGCAGCCGCCTGCTCGACTGGAAGTCCTTCCTGACCCGGCACATGGACGAGCTCGCCCAGCTGATGCACGAGGAGACGGGCAAGCCGGCCGACGACGCCACGCTGGAGATCATCCTCGCGATCGTGCACGTCGACTGGGCGGCCCGGCACGCGCGTCGGGTGCTGGGGCCGCACCGGGTGTTCAGCGGGATCACGGCGATCAACCAGGCGTCGACGGTCGAGTACCAGCCGCTCGGGGTCGTCGGCGTCATCGGGCCGTGGAACTACCCGGTGTTCACGCCGATGGGCTCCATCGTCTACGCGATCGCGGCGGGCAACGCGGTCATCTTCAAGCCCAGCGAGCTGACCCCCGCCGTCGGCGAGTGGCTGGTCCGCTCGTTCGGCCGGGTAGCCGGGCGGGGCGCCCCGCAGCCGGTGCTGCAGCTCCTGACCGGGGCCGCCGCCACGGGCGCCGCCCTCGCCGCCAGCGGGGTCGACAAGATCGCGTTCACCGGTTCGGCGGCCACCGCGCGCAAGGTCATGGCCATCGCCGCGGAAAACCTCACCCCCGTCATCGCCGAGTGCGGCGGCAAGGATGCGCTCATCGTCGACGCCGACGCCGACCTCAACGCGGCGGCCGACGCGGCCGCCTGGGGCGCGATGTCGAACGCGGGACAGACCTGCGTCGGCATCGAGCGCATCTACGTCGCCGACCCGGTCTACGAGACCTTCCTGGCCAAGCTGACCGACCGGGTGTCGCGGCTGCATCCGGGCAGCGACGAGAAGGCCGACTACGGCCCGATGACCATGCCCGGCCAGATCGACGTCATCAGCCGGCACCTGGCCGACGCGGTGGCCCGCGGTGGCCGCGCGCTGCCCGGCCGGGCCGAGGACGCGGTCGACGCGCCGTACGTGCGGCCGGTGATCCTGACGGATGTGCCCGAGGACGCGGCCGCGGTCACCGAGGAGACGTTCGGGCCGACGATCACGGTGCGGCGGGTGGCGAACCTCGAGGAGGGCATCCAGCTGGCCAACGCGAGCAGCTACGGGCTCGGGTCCTCGGTGTTCACCCGGAGCCGGCGGCGGGCGCAGACGGCCGCACGCGAGCTGCGCAGCGGGATGACCGCGATCAACTCGGTGATCGCCTTCGCGATGGTCCCGGCGCTGCCGTTCGGCGGGGTGGGCGAGTCCGGATTCGGGCGGATCCACGGCGCCGATGGGCTCCGCGAGTTCGCCCGGGCCAAGGCCATCACCAGCCAGTGGATGAAGCCGCCGGTCAACCTGACGTCGTTCGGCCGGACCGACGCCGACCTGAAGCGCACGGTCGGGCTGATCACCCTGCTGCACGGACGGCACGGGCAAACCCGGCGCGGGCGTTCCCGGGAGAGCTGACGGGGCGGGTGGCTCCCGGCCAGCTTTTGCTGACCGGGAGCGTTCCCCGTATGGGGTCCGATGAGCCCCCGAGATCCATCGGCCCCCGGGTGGTGGCCGGCGATCCTCGCGGATAGCGGACAGAGCCAGCTCACCAAGGGTTACGTCCGAAAACGGCCCCCACGGGGGACTGTTCGGCGATGTCAATCACTAACCCTCTGTGATGAGAGCTAACCACATCAGTAACCAAATGTGAATACACGCAGGTCAGATCGATAATCACTTTCTGATATCGGTAGTAACTCAGCGTGTTTTCAGGCCACGGAACGGACGTAAGTAGGGTATGAGAGATGTTTACGGTCCGCGGAGCCCGCTCGGCGTGCGGGCCGTTCCGGGTACGTACCGGGGCCGTCCGGCGGCCCATCATAGGGTGGGGGTATGCCACGTAACCGCAGGGAAAACCCCGTTGTGCTGTCACGGATCTACACCCGGACCGGAGACGACGGGCAGACCGCCCTGTCCGACGGCACGCGGACGGCCAAGACCGACAGCCGGCTGGTCGCCTACGCCGACGTGGAAGAGGCCAACTGCGCGATCGGCACGGCGATCGCCATCGGGCGTCCCGAGCCGGAGATCACCGACCTGCTGCTGCGCATCCAGAACGAAATGTTCGACGTGGGCGCCGACCTCGCCAATCCGATCACCGACGCGCCGCCGCCCTTTCCCCCGCTGCGGATCGACGCCAGCTACATCGACGCGCTGGAAGAGGCGTGCGACCGCTACAACGAGGACCTGCCCGTACTGCGGAGCTTCGTGCTGCCCGGCGGAACGCCCGCCGCGGCCCTGATGCACACCGCGCGGACCGTGACGCGCCGGGCCGAGCGCAGCGCGTGGGCGGCGGTCAGCGAGCACGGCGACACGGTGAACCCGCTGGCCGCGCGTTACCTCAACCGGCTGTCCGATCTGCTGTTCATCCTCGGGCGGCGGCTCAACGCCGGGCATGGCGACGTGCTGTGGAAGCCCGGCGGGGAACGCTAGCCACCCGCTAGGCCATGGAGGGGGACCGACCGGAGGTCCGGCCGCGGTCCGGCCGCGCTGAGGCCCCCGGGGAGCGCTAGGCGCTTCGCACGTCCGTTAAGCAATCTGATCCATGTACGAACCGGGCGGGGCGGCCTCAAGCCAGGACAGGAAGCCGGTGAGCGCCGCATCCGACATCGCGAGCTCGACGCGGTGGCCGTCGCCCACCTCACACTCCACCACGACCATCCCGGGACCGAGGCTCGCGCTCTCGGTCCCGGTGGCCTCGCGGCGCGAGGTGACGGTCAGCGTGCGGCGCTCCAGCTCCAGCCGGGGCCTCAGCAAGAACCCGAACAGGTGGTACCAGCACAGCTGGTCGCCCTGGTAGGAAGCGACGCCGAGACGCCAGGCTCCGTGGCCCGCGGTGGGCCGCAGGCCGCAGTCAACGGTGCCGCCGCCGCGTTCGAGCAGAAACCGGCGGGCGGCGATCCCGCTCGCGATCAGCACCAGGATGAGGAGGAAGGCGGCGAAAAGCCAGGCCGCATCGAGAGCCAGCGCGCCTCCCACCTCCGGCCCTCGTCAGGCCTGTTCGCCCGCGGCTCGCAGCTGGGCCCGGGCGTACCTGGCCTCAGTGGGCTCCTCGGCCGGCGATGGCGAGCCCGCCTCGGTCAGCGCGGACTCAAGGTCCGACCGGGCCACGCTCTTGTCCACCTCGGCGCCGAGCTGCGCCTCGACGGCGAGGATGGATACCCGGTCATCGGAGATCGAGAGAAAACCCCCGCTCACGGCGGCGGTGATCTCTCCCCCGGCCGCCGCTACGGTGGCTGCCGACGTGTCGCCCGCGGGGTCGAGAATGCGGACGACGCTTCCCTCGGCCAGGATGCCCAGCACCGGCGGATGGCCGACCAGCAGCCCGATGTCACCATCGAGCGTCTTCGCGATGACCATGCCGGCGTCGCCGGCCCACAGCTGCCGGTCCGCGACGACGACCTCGACGTGCAAGGTCACTGTTCCATCCCCTTGGCCTTCTTCTCTACGTCCTCGATCCCGCCGCACATGAAGAACGCCTGCTCCGGCAGGTTGTCGTACTTACCCTCGACGATCGCCTTGAACGAGGAGATCGTCTCCTCCAGCGGGGTGAAGACCCCCGACTGCCCGGTGAACTGCTCCGCAACGAACATCGGCTGAGACAGGAACCGCTCGAGGCGCCTCGCCCGCCGCACGACGACCTGGTCGTCCTCGCCCAGTTCGTCGATACCCAGGATGGCGATAATGTCCTGCAGCTCGTTGTAGCGCTGCAGGATCTGCTGCACCGACCGGGCCACGTCGTAGTGCTCCTGGCCGACGTACCGCGGGTCCAGGATCCGTGAGGTGGAGTCTAGCGGGTCCACCGCCGGGTAGATGCCCTTCTCCGTGATCGCGCGGGACAGCGTGGTGGTGGCGTCCAGGTGCGCGAACACCGTGTGCGGGGCCGGGTCGGTGATGTCGTCCGCCGGCACATAGATCGCCTGCATGGACGTGATCGAGTGACCGCGGGTGGAGGTGATCCGCTCCTGCAGCTGCCCCATCTCGTCGGCCAGCGTGGGCTGGTAGCCCACCGCCGACGGCATCCGGCCCAGCAGCGTCGAGACCTCGGACCCGGCCTGGGTGAACCGGAAGATGTTGTCGATGAACAGCAGGACGTCCTGCTTCTCCACGTCACGGAAGTACTCGGCCATGGTGAGCGCGGACAGGCCCACCCGCAGCCGGGTGCCCGGCGGCTCGTCCATCTGGCCGAAGACCAGCGCGGTGTCCTTGATGACACCGGACTCGGTCATCTCCACCCAGAGGTCGTTGCCCTCACGGGTACGCTCGCCGACTCCGGCGAAGACCGAGACACCGGAGAAGTTCTGCGCGACGCGGCGGATCATCTCCTGGATCAGCACGGTCTTACCCACACCCGCGCCGCCGAACAGGCCGATCTTCCCGCCCCGGACGTACGGGGTGAGCAGGTCGAGGACCTTGATGCCGGTCACGAACATCTCGGTGCGCGGCTCGAGCTGGTCCAGCGGCGGCGGGTCCCGGTGAATGCTCCAGCGCTCGGTGATGTTCAGTTCCGAGGTCGGCACGTCGAGGCTCACGCCGAGAGCGTTGAAGACGTGGCCCTTGACCACCTCGCCGACCGGCACCTCGATCGGCGCGCCGGTGTCGATAACGTCGGTCCCCCGGACCAGGCCGTCGGTCGGCTCCATCGAGATCGCCCGCACCACGTCGTCGCCGATGTGCTGCTCGACCTCGAGGGTCAGCTGCCGGGTCTCCTCGCCCAGGGTGATGTCAACGTGCAGCGCGTTGTAGATCTCGGGCATGTGCTCGGCGGAAAACTCCACGTCGACGACGGGGCCGATGACCCGCACCACCCGGCCGGTGGGCTGGGTCCCGGCGCCACTTTCCGCAGGGCTCGCTACGGTCGCGGTCATAGTGTCTCACTCACTTCCTGCATTGGCGTCGGCCATCGCGTTGGCGCCGCCCACGATCTCGCTGATTTCCTGGGTGATCTCGGCCTGCCGCGCGTTGTTGGCCTCGCGGGTCAGCCGCTCCACGAGGTCGTTCGCGTTGTCGGTCGCGGCCTTCATGGCACGGCGGCGCGAGGCCAGCTCGGACGCGGCCGACTCCAGCATCGCGTAGAAGACCCGGCCCTCCACGTACTGCGGCAGCAGCCGGTCCAGCACCGTCTCGGTCGACGGCTCAAACTCGTACTGCGCCAGCGGGCCGCCGGGCGGCTCCTCGGAGCTCTCCTCGATCTCCAGCGGCAGCAGCCGGGCGACCACCGGGCGCTGGGTCAGCATCGAGACGAACTCCGTGCGGACGATGTAGATCTCGTCCACGCCGCCGTCCTCGGACGGCCGGTCGAACGCCTCGAGCAGGCCCTTCGTCACCTCGGTCGCGTCGCGCACGGACGGCCGCGCCGAGAACCCGGCCCACTGCTGCGCCATCTCGATCCGGCGGGCCCGGTGCCAGCCGATGCCCTTACGCCCCGCCACGTACGGGACCTCCTCGACGTTCCGCTCGGTCAGGGTACGGACCAGTCGCTGCTCCTCGCGCAGGATGTTGGTGTTGAACGCCCCGCAGAAGCCGGAGTCGCTGGTCAGCACCAGCACCGCGGCACGGGAGACGTTCTCCGGCTCGTTCACCAGCGGGTGGTCGATGGTGGACGACCGGCTGACGACCGCCTCCACCGCCCGCGTGAGCTCCCGCGCGTACGGACCCGCCTCGCGCATGCGCTGCTGCGCGCGGACGATCCGGGAGGAAGCGATCAGCTCCTGGGCACGGGTGATCTTGCCGATGGACTGGACCGCCCGGATCCGCTGCCGGACGGCGCGAAGGCTAGCGGCCATGCCTAACTCTTCTCTCCGGACGGGCTGTTGGCGTCGGCCGGTCGCTTGCTGGAACTCCCGCCAGCGTTCTTGCCTGAGCCGCCGCCGGACGCGGCGACGGGCTGGGACGTGTCCTGGCCGCTCGCCTCGCCGGGCTGGCCCGAGGTGTGCCGCCGGGTCACCTTTTCCTGGCCCACCTCGTCCTCGCCGAGCGCCTCGGGCTGCTCGTCGTCGGTCACCAGCAGCTCGCCGTTGCTCTTCTCGAAGGTGCGGCGGAACTGCTGGATGGCGTCCTTGAGTGTCGCCGCGGTGTCATCCGAGAGGTCGCGGGTCTCCCTGATCGCGTCGAGGATGCCGGCGTTGTTGCGCTTGAGGCTCTCGAGGAATTCCGACTCGAACCGCGAGACGTCCTCGACCGGGACGTCGTCGAGGTGGCCATTGGTGCCCGCCCAGATGGAGACCACTTCCTGCTCCATCGGGAACGGGTCGTACTGCGGCTGCTTCAGCAGCTCGACCAGCCGCGCGCCACGGTCCAGCTGGGCGCGGGACGCCGCGTCCAGGTCGGACGCGAACGCCGCGAAGGACTCCAGGTCGCGGAACTGGGACAGGGCCAGCCGGAGCGTGCCCGCGACCTTCTTCATCGCGCGGACCTGGGCCGCACCGCCGACGCGGGACACCGACCGGCCGACGTTGATCGCGGGCCGGACACCGGAGTTGAACAGGTCGGTCTCCAGGAAGATCTGCCCGTCGGTGATCGAGATGACGTTCGTCGGGATGTAGGCCGAGATGTCGTTGGCCTTGGTCTCGATGATCGGCAGTCCGCTCAGCGAGCCGCCGCCGAGGTCGTCGGACAGCTTGGCGCAGCGCTCCAGGAGCCGCGAGTGCAGGTAGAACACGTCGCCGGGGTAGGCCTCGCGGCCCGGCGGGCGGCGCAGCAGGAGGGAGATGGCCCGGTAGGCCTCCGCCTGCTTGGTCAGGTCGTCGAAAACGATCAGGGCGTGCTTGCCCTGGTACATCCAGTGCTGGCCGATCGCGGACCCGGTGTAGGGCGCGATGTACTTGAAGCCCGCCGGGTCCGACGCCGGCGACGCCACGATGGTGGTGTACTCCATCGCGCCCGCCTCCTCCAGGGACTGGCGGATCGACGCGATGGTCGAGCCCTTCTGCCCGATCGCCACGTAGATGCAGCGGACCTGCAGCTTGGGATCGCCGGACTCCCAGTTCGAGCGCTGGTTGATGATCGTGTCGATGGCGATGGCCGTCTTGCCGGTCTGCCGGTCGCCGATGATGAGCTGGCGCTGGCCGCGGCCGATCGCGGTCATGGCGTCGATGGCCTTGATACCGGTCTGCAGCGGCTCCTTGACCGACTGGCGCTCGACGACCGACGGCGCCTGGGTCTCCAGCGGGCGCAGGTCGGTGTCGACGATTGCACCCTTGCCGTCGAGAGGGGAACCCAGCGGGTCGACGACCCGGCCGAGGAAGACGTCCCCGACCGGCACCGAGAGGATCTCACCGGTCCGGCGGACCTGCTGGCCCTCTTCGATCTTGCTGAACTCACCCAGGACGACGACGCCAATCTCGCGCACGTCCAGGTTGAGCGCGAGGCCGCGAGTGCCGTCCTCGAACTCCAGTAGCTCGTTGGCCATGGCCGAGGGCAGTCCCTCGACGCGGGCGATACCGTCGCCGCATTCGGTGACCGTGCCCACCTCCTCCAGGGAGGCAGATTCCGGTTCGTACGCTTCGACGAACTGCGCCAGGGCGTCCCGGATCTCTTCGGGCCGGATTGTCAGCTCCGCCATCTTCCTCGTGTCTTTCCTATGCGTCGGGTATCGGTTGGTCGGGATGCGCCGGCCGCCGGGTGCGGGCGGTACGGGCCGGGCATACGTCAGCCGGCCAGCTTGCGGCGCACCGCCGCCAGGCGGCTCACCACGCTCGCGTCGATCAGCTCGTCGCCGACGTGAACGGTCATGCCGCCCACGACCGCCGGGTCGATGATGACGTTGATATACACCTCATGACCGTAGATGGCGGCCAGCGCATCGGCCAGTCTGCGGCGCTGCTGCGCCGACGGCGCGGTCGCCGCGCGCACCACCGCGATGAGACGCTGACGGCGCTCGGCCGCGATGCGCGTGCACGTCTCGAGGCTCGCCACCACGGACCGGCCCCGCGGGTGCACGGACATCTCGGTGATCAGCCGCATCGCCACCGGCGTCACCTTCCCGCCGAGCAGCGCGTTGAGCAGGTCACGCTTGCGGTCCGCCGGCAGCACCGGCTCGCCCAGCGCCGCGCGCAGATTAGGCTCGCCCTCTACCACCCGGCTGAACCGGAAGAGCTCGTCCTCGAGGTCATCGAGCTGCCGGTCTTCCTCGGCCACGATGGCGAACGTCTCCACCGCGAGCCGCTCCAGCGCGTCCGTCATGTCCGACGGGCTGGCCCAGCGGGCCCTGACCGTCGCGGCCACGATCTCCTCGGTGGCCGGCGTGATCTTGCCGTGCAGCAGCGCGACCACGATCGCGCCCTTCTCGTCCGCGGGCTTGGAGGGATCGGACAGCGCGCGCCGCAGGGTGTGCTCGCGATCCAGCAGGCTCAGCACGGAGAACAGCTCATCGCCGACCGTCGCCGTCAGCCCCGCCGTGCCCGAGGCTGCCGTTCCCGAGGCCGCCGTGCCCGAGGCCGCCGTTCCCGAGGCCGCCGTGCCCGAGGCCGCCGTTCCCGAGGCCGCCGTTCCCGAGGCCGCCGTTCCCGAGGCCGCCGTCCTCGAGGATGCCCTGGAGGATGCGGCCCTGGAGCCCTTCCTGCCGGAGCCCTTCGTGCCGGAGGCCGCCGTGCCGGAGGCCGCCGTACCGGAGGCCGCCGTGCCAGAGTCTGCGGCGCCGGAGGGCGCCGTGCCGGAGGGCGCCGTGCCGGAGCCCGCGGCGCCGGAGGGCGCCGTGCCGGAGCCCGCGGCGCCGGAGGGCGCCGACCGGCGGCGGCCTGACCGGCCGCGGCCGGCCTGAGCCGGGCCGGCCTGAGCCGGGCCGGTCTGAGCCGGGCCAGCCTGAGCCGGGCCGGTCTGAGCCGGGCCAGCCTGAGCCGGGCCGGCCTGAGCCCGGCGGGCTTCGGCGAGTGCCTCCGGGAGCAGGTCCCGGAGGTCCGCGAAGGATGTCCTGCTCTCGCCGCGCATCAGAATTCCTCCCGCGCCTGTGATACCCGGACTGGGGAGATCCTCACCGGGACGCCCTCGCCCCGATCCCGCCGCGCTGCTCAAGGTCTTCCAGGAACCTGTCGACCACGCGGCTCTGCCTGGCCTCATCCTGGAGCGACTCGCCCACGATGCGGCTGGCCAGGTCGGTGGCCAGGGCTCCCACCTCGGCCCGCAGGGAGATCAGCGCCTGCTGGCGCTCGGCCTCGATCTGCGCGTTCGCGGCCTCGGCCAGGCGCCGCGCCTCGGCCTGGGCCTCGGTACGCATCTCGGCGATGATCTGGGCGCCCTGCTCCTTCGCCTCCTCGCGGAGACGCGCGGCCTCGTGGCGGGCCTCGGCGAGCTGCCGGCGGTACTGCTCGAGCACCCGGGCCGCCTCGGCCTGAGCCTCCTCCGCGCGGTCCAGCCCACCCTCGATCTGGTCGGTGCGCTCCTGCAGGGTCTTCTGGATTCTCGGCAGCAGGAGCTTGCCAAGCGTTCCGAAGACGACGAGGAACGCGATCGACCCGATGATGAGCTCGGTGATCGTGGGAATCAGTGGGTCCTGCGACCCTGATGAAGCTGCTGCCAGCAGATTCGTCATCGGGTGGCCGCCCTTCGTGTCATGCCTGTCACGGTAGCTATCTGCGTTACTTGCCGAAGATAAACGGCACGATGATGCCGATGAGCGCGAGGGCCTCGGTCAGGGAGAAGCCGATCCACATGTACTGGGTGATGCGCCCGGAAGCTTCCGGCTGGCGGGCCATGGCCTCAATGGCGTGGCCGAAGATCAGGCCGATGCCGATGCCCGGGCCGATAGCCGCGAGGCCATAGGCAATGGAGCCGGTACTGCCGTGCACGCCAGTGGTGGCCGCCGCCAGGACGTTGGAAGCGGTAGCAAGGTCAACCATCTATCTGTCCGTTTCTCTTAGGTCCGGTCCGGCGAAACCCTTCCGCCGAATGGGGATGACGGGATTAATGGCCCGCCTCCAGCGAGTCCGCGATGTAGACCGCGGTCAGCGTGGTGAAGATAAAGGCCTGCAGCAGCTGGATCAGCGCCTCGAGCACGGTGACGGCCAGCACCATCACCGCCGAGGTGGCGGCGTACACCAGCCCGATGCTGAGGCTGGCCAGGTACCACGTCGACAGCGTGAAGATCAGCAGCAGCAGGTGGCCGGCGAACATGTTCGCGAACAGCCGGACGCCGAGGGTGAACGGCTGGATGAAGAAGTACCGGAGGAACTCGATCGGGACCAGGAGGCCCAGCACCCAGGTGGGCACGTCGCGGGGGATCATGTTCTTGAAGTAGCCGACGAAGCCCTGGTTCTTGAAGCCGAGGTAGAGGTAGGTCAGGTAGACCATGGCGACCAGTGACCAGGGGAAACCGCTGCGCGACATCGCCGGGAACTGGAAGAACGGGATGATCTCCATCAGGTTCATGAACCAGATGAAGAAGAACAGCGACATCAGGAACGGCAGGAAGTGGTCCCCCCGCTTGCCCAACGACGGGCGCAGGATCTGGTCGCGCACGGCGAATAGGGCCACCTCGCCGAGGTTTTGCACCCCGCGGGGGACGATCTTGGGCTTCCGGAACGCGAACCCGAAGAAGACGATCACGATCGCCGCGCAGAGCACGGCGATCAGCATCGGCTTGGTGAAGTGGAAGGAGCCGATGCTGAAGATCGGCGTGAAGTCGAAGCTATCCAGGCTGGGCGCCGGGAAGCCGCAGCCGGAGAAGATGTGGCATCCGCCGCTGCCCGCGGCGGCCACCTGGACGTCACCGATCACCGGGCGGCTCCTCTCGCGGCGTTTTCTTGGCGTGCTCGTTTTGTGTGGATGATGACCTGCCGTAGCGATAGATGACGAAGCCGAGTGATAGCCCGAGGCCGAACAGCATCCCCACCGGGAAGATGACCGTCTGGTGCACGGCCCGGCTGATCAGCCACCCGATCGCGCCATAGGCCATCATGCCGGCGATCAGGTAGCTCAGGACCGTGTAGCCCGCGCCCCGGTTCGGCAGCGGGGAATCCTGCCCGCCCGCGTCCTTGTCCACGTTCTCGTCCGCGTTCGCGCCGCTGGCTGGCCGCCGGCCCCGGAACGTCGGCACCTGGCGCACCCCGGTGAGGGGCCGTTCCGGCGGTTCGGGGAGCAGGGCCCGCTCTTCCGGCCCGGCCGACCAGGGCTGGTCCGGCTGCCCGGCTAGCTGGTCCGGCTGCCCGGCTGGGCCCGAGCGCGCCGGCATCTCAGCCAGGTGAGGCCGCTGGTGCGGCGCTGCCGGATGAGGATCGTCGTTCAGTTCGGCCAGGTGAGGCCGCCCGTGCGGCTCGGGAAGAAGGGACTGAGCCACGGTTCACCGCTCCCCGTCCGGTTCCACGTACAGCGACTTGAACCTGATCGACGTGACGACCTGGCTGGCACTCCAGGCGAGGATGCAGACGATGGCGGTGAAGCCGAAGAGCTTGGCGTTGAAGAACGTCGTCCCCTGCAGTTCCTTCACGGCCACCGCGAGGACGATGATCTTGAACAGGTAAAGGACGATCCCCGCCAGCATGATCGCCTGCGGGCTGACCCGCGCCGCGCGGCCGATGGCCACGATGTCGATGCCGAAGAAGATCGCGACGAGGGCAACGCCCAGTAGCGCGCCGATCAGCCCGTGTGATCCGCCGATGCCCGCGCTGACCGCAACCATGACCGCCGCAACGACGGCCGTCCATACGGCCGACCATCGTGTGATCCGGGCGTAGTTTGCCAACACTTAGACATCTCCGAGGAGATCAGTATGGAAGCTCTTTACCTGACGCTGCACATGGAGGAATCCTCCGGGCGCCAGGTGGCGACCCCACACCGCGCCGCAGGTGCGGCGCGCGAATCGCCACTGGTCAACGAAAGGTATCACGGGCCTCTCATTCACGTTATAGGGGCTGCTCGTGAAAGCTATCACAAAGTTCTTTGCTCTGTCTTTACCCAAACTAGGAGTTTTTCAGACCAACTCTTTGCATCCTCGGTCCTACCGGAGAGTCACAAAGCCCAGGCACCGGACCCGGGACGGGGAGGGGGTCTGTCAAGTCTTGGGTGTAACTGATGTGTTTGGTGTTACTTCCGTCCGGCGCTCAGCCGGCCGTCGAAGGTGATGTCGAAGGCGTTCAGCGCGGCCTTCCACCGGTTGGTCCACCTCT
>Ga0182014_10000598_pt1 | contig 48301 bp, 43 predicted proteins | sample 612S2DmetaG_FD_120489 | JGI IMG/M metagenome (GOLD analysis project Ga0182014, IMG submission 120489) | Permafrost microbial communities from Stordalen Mire, Sweden - 612S2D metaG | ecosystem: Environmental > Terrestrial > Soil > Wetlands > Permafrost | place: Sweden: Stordalen | collected... | reverse complement strand
TCTTCCCTGGATTCAAAGTTTAAATTAATTATATGGATCTTAAAAACAGTACCTTTTTGCCGTTTCATTAAAATGAATTCTTAAATAAATGCTAATTTTAGATATAAATTGACCAATAAATCCCAAAATGAATTTGATTTAAGCAGTAAAAAAGCCAAATAATATCGAATAAATCAATTAATTAACATAAAATGCCTATAATCAGCGAAAAATCATCAAACAAATTACTCCGGCCTACAAATCCACAAAAATCGTCATAGTCTATGTCATGGTTATATCACGATCTATGACATGTTCACTACGACCAGCAAAAGTATCGTCCAAATTATCTAGTCTAAATTCACTTAGCCCACATAAACCATTGTAGTGAGGATACTATCGATTTTATGGTGATTAACAACTTCCATTGCCATCGAATGAAAACATTACCATTAGCTTGTTACTTAAATATAAGAAAGGGCCTTGTTCAAAGCATAGAAATACAATTGGATATGTATATGATTACTTATCCACAACATGGAATATATTTATTTTAGAAAGGTACAAGATATATACCATCTACCCTTTTTTGCCCTTTAACCAGTTCACAATGTCTCAGAAGAGCAAATTGGTTTTCTGTTTCTAGTAAAGATATCGAAAATTTTTGTGCAATTTCTTCCTTTTTTACCCCGCCACTCGAGACAATGAATTCATAAATGGCTTTTTGCAGCTCAGTCAAGCCTTCTGTCCCTTCAAACCCAGCTTCTGCCCTAAATATTTTTTTTGAACGGACAGCCCAGGGATCACAAGCCTGGATTTTATGATGGCTCTCTATGTAACAGTCCTCACATAAAATCTTGCTTTCTTCTTCAATAACATCTTCTCTTTCCAGTTCACCCCTGCAAACATGGCATTTGACGAGACTAGTCCTTCCCTCAGTCAATTTAGATCACCTAATTTTTTTTAAATTCCGAGTTCATCTAGAATTTCAAGAATAAATATCGACCTATAAGCTACTGCAGGTCAATCAGCTATCAATATAGCAGTACTCACAGCCTCCAAAATTGTCCTCAAGATTTGCTTCTAATTTTACAGCTTCAGGAACGTGTTTCCAGAGACAATATTCACAGCGCTGAGCCACTGTAATTCCCACCATCATGGATCTTTCATTTTGGAACTGAGAGCCCCATCCTTAACAACTTCGAAATGGAATCCTGAAAACGCATTTATCACTTTGGGTAGTTGTAAAACCATAATTTTTAGCTTTTCATCGATGTAAATTTTTTCCTACCAATAGTTCACTTCCTTGATGAGTTAGGATTTATAAACAATTTATGAATCTTTCATTTTCCTTTTCTGTCACTTCCCAAGTTCAGAGTGCCTTAATATTAATATTATACAGTTGAATCAAAAAATTAGTACATAGATTGCAAACTACATCAAAAGCCAAATGTTTGAATTCATTCCAAGAAAAATTAATTATCTCCCAAATTATGCATCTATTTTAAAATCGATGCACTAGTAAGATTAAAATCTAAATGATCTAAACTAAAATATTTATAATTTATTCGAACGTCCTTTATTTTGCTCTTCAAGTGTAGAAGGCTTAACTGAATGAATTTTGATCTTTTCTTCTTCAGTGACCTGAAACAGTACGTTTTTAGGTTCCCCAATGTCTACAATTTTTCCGTCGCGCATAAGTGCGACGCGGTCACATATCTCATTTACAAAATCCATGTCGTGAGAAACTATAACGAAGGTTTCACCTAGCTCGTCTCTAGTTTTAAGAATGGAAGTTGTCACCGACATCTTTGTAATTGGATCCATTGTTCCGGTTGGTTCATCCATGATGATGATGTTTGGCTCCTTTATAAGGACCTGAGCAAGTGCTATCCTATGCCGTTCTCCTTCGCTCATTTCATCAGCCATTTTTGGCAAAATAGCTTTTGCCTTATTCTCTTCAAAGCCTGCAGCCTTTAGAGTCATTAAAGCTTTTCTGACACCAAGTTCGAAGGGTAAATCAAGACTAATGGATTCAGTGAGATTATCTATTACAGAGCTATAAGTATAAAGGCCGTATTCCTGATGCAGGAATCCCATATATTTAGTCGCTCTTCCTTTATTTTCGACTCCCAGCTGTCTCATATCAACCCATTCGTCTCCCACACGAACCTCAACTTCTCCTGATGTGGGCGGTAAAATTCCCATCAGAATCTTCGAGGTGGTAGTCTTGCCTGCCCCACTAACTCCGACTAGCCCAAAGATTTCTCCTTCTCGCACATCAAAAGAGATCTTGTCCCCAGCTCTTACTACACCTCGATCTACTGATATATAACGTTTAGAGAGATCCCTTACCTTAATTATAGGCTCCCCGACAATGATGTTTTTTTCTTGCTTCACCATACATGCGTTATTCATAAAGACTGCAGAAACTTCAAGAGGATTACCTTCCAAAACTACTTCTCCATTTTCAAGAAGAATCGCCTTATCTGTTAGATTCTCGATAACTTCAGGCCAGTGAGATGTAAGAATCATACTCATATTATAATTTCTCACTACCTTAATCATAACATCATGAACCAGTTTAGCAGTCATTGGATCAAGGGATTTCTTACAAGTTGTCTTGCAAGCACAATCCTCTGTTTTTCTCCACCTGAAAGTTCTCTTGCAATATGCATCATACGGTGGCTCAAATGTACTTCTTCCAGCAGTTCAACAGCTTTTCTTATGGAATCTTGACCAGTGTACCCAATTTCATTTAAGGAGTTTATAACATTTACAATAACTCTTTCATCACCATAAAGAGCAAAGGTACGCTGGAGCATGATCGCAATTCTTTTAGTGATATCTTTCCTTATCGGGTCGTAAGGAGAAAGTTTTATGAAATCAGCTTCGAAAGCTTCAAGCATCTCTCCACAAACAGGACATTTCTGGCCTGCCTTGCTGGAACAATCTATGTATCTGCAATTCTTGCAACAAGCCAGATAATTAATAACTTCGCCGGAGATAGTTTTAAAAGACTCGGTCCCACGCAACACATGCATCAGGATTGTTTTTCCTGATCCGCTTTTTCCGAGAACTCCAACAATTTCTCCCTCATTAATGCTTAAATTTACGTCTTTCAGCACCTTGTGACCATCGATATCTACGGTTAAATTCTTAACGTTAAATTAATACAGGCACGATTTTTCCTCCGTAATTATGAACTGCAATAACATTCTTATGGCTGTTTGTTGCCTGCGTGAGTATTTTTGTAAGATAAATAAAAAACACTATGAAATAACTTGAACACGAAAGATTCTCAATTTAAAGGAAAAATTCAAGTTTTAGATTTCATTTCGGACATATTTCCTTGAGGCCAGAAACAACATCAGCTAAAAGTTCAACCGGAATTCCTATAATCATCTCTTCATCGGCGATTTTGGTATAAGATCTGCTGCCACTGCAACCGACTGTAACTCCGATTTTACCTTCCCTATACACTTGCACAACACTGTCAGAACATAAGCTCTGCTTTCCAGCGAAACTGGCTTCAAGCCTGCCTCCGATCTTGTACATAAAAGCTTGTGTAAGCAACATGATTTGTCTAGGGTTGCATATGACCACAATAACATCCGGAGTAAATGAGGTTTTTTCCAGAGGGGAGTATAAGACAGTTTCTGTTGAATTCGGAGGAAGCTTAGGAACCATATCAATTGTCCGCATTGCAGCAGCCTGAGTGCTGAACTGTTTAAGTCCTTTGTAGTAAAATTCCCCACTGGCTACTTTTGCAGGCATCTCCCCAATGCCCATAGCACTAGCTCCGCCTTTGCACATTTGATCTTCGCCAAAGGTATAGAACTCCTCACCTGTTCTTCGTACTCTATCAACCAGCTGGCAGTGCCTCATAGGCTCATCTACCTTTTCAATTCCCTCGGGAACTTCCTCCCCATTATGGATCAGCTTTACTGCAACCGGAGACGTTGTGAGTTTAAGGCATTCCATTAGTTCCTGACCATAGCTGTTTATCTCTTTTATATCCATATTTTCAACTCCGCTTTTTAAAAATCTGATTTGGGTTTGGATACCACACCCTCACCTAGACACAAAAGGATCATTTCAATATACAATAGTGATAGAACACAGATTTAGATACTAAATTATTGATGCAATATACTTAGGATTTACACACTTGAGCAACAAAATAGATCGCATTAATCAATGTTGTTTGAATTAGTATGTCAAACAGTTAAAAATTTAATGATACTGATTTTTCAGTTCAACTGCACAAGTCCTAATACTATTAAACATCCAAATTTTGCTTGCCTTAGCTTTTTTTAGGTGTTATAAGCGCTAGACCCTTGATCTTGCAGAATCAAATGATTCCTACAAATATCACTTAATCTAACTCTAGTGATGAGAGCAGTTACAAGTGGCATTTGTAGATAATTCCTGCAGCCACCCATTGTTATAGTCCTGAAGAGCATCGGAAACCTTACCCCTAGCTCCAGCAAATACCTTTATTTTATTTTCAACCAGGGATATTAATGGCCTTCCACCGATGCCCGAGACGATTACTGTCTCGATATTATGCGATTTCAAGATTATCGAAGGTGCAGCACAGTTGTGCTCGCCATTAGGAGATATATTGCTTATTGTCTCAATGTCTGTAATAGCTTGGTCCTGTACATCTACAACGGTAAAATATTCGCATGAACCAAAGTGGACACATACATCAGACTCTAGTCCACCATTATTCATTGATGGTATTGCAATTTTTGTCATTTCTTAAACTTCCTGCTTTAGCATTTATCACCGCTTTCCCTTTGTTTTTGGGACAGCAGTAATTGTTCTTAATAAATCTTTTTCCTTTTCCATCGCCGCCGATTCGGTAAATAATGCTGGAACTACACTTAGGACAGATAGTGGGGCGTTCCTCACGGCATTGTGATTCCCACTCATGTTCACATCCTTTGCAGAGAAAGTCGATCTTACACTCGCCGCTATTTATGTACACTCCACCAGAAATCTCAATTGCTTTGCCATTTACAAGGGCATCGACTACTTTCTCTCTGGCTTTTTGCAAGTCGTTCCATAAGGTTTTCCGGGAGACACCCATCATTTCAGCGGCCTCGTTCTGCTCGACATTGAGGAGATCGCAAAGACGTAGAGCCTCAAGATTTTCGATGGATAAGTTGATAGTTTCGAGATCACAGAACGGAACTTCCCTGGGTTTATAATAGGTTGCTTTTGGGAAGCAGGATACTCTGCGCTTAACTCTATTGACCATCAAGTTATACATATGAGACCTATCATAAATAACTTCCTAATTGATTATGGGATATTTCAATACTTTAACCTTAACAATATTATTAATAATCAAGGCAAATGCAAAATACCATATCAATACCAGCAGTTTATAATAAGTAGCTATCAGTATCAAGCTTGGGATCCCGAAGGTTGAAATTGCAAAAGTTATTACCATATTGCCACATATGGCTGCTATGAGTGTTTTGCTGGGAATAGACTCCTCAAAAATAACCCTTCTCTCTCACCACGAGTATCATGAACATACCTCCTAAGATCAGCATGTCAAAGACAAATGTATGCAACCCTATGTTGCTAGTGAGTCCCGATGACTCATCCAGATATATTAATAGTAGCCCACAAGATTCGGCTACCATTAACATGCCCAGAAATACTGCAACTCTTGCCAGCGATGCTATATGTCCCAAGGCACTGGGTCTTGGGAAGCCTGATGTTGTAAGTCGCTATAGCCATGGTGATGAAATCAATCAAAAAAAGAGTACTACTTACTCAGAAATACCTATGAGTTATTCTTAGGTATAAGTAATGCAATCCTGATGTAAGAAACTGAAAAGGCAATGGCAAGCAAAAAGAGTACTATCGAAAGGGCACAATGTCTCTTGACACTATGGCTAACAAGTGCCCATCCTGGAGCAACGGTAACCTTAACGTTGAGCTTCCACTTGAGAGATTTTACATTGATAATTGCTGCTCCTGAAAAAAACATAGTATTGCATTAATGAATATCAGGAAAGTTATGACAATAAAGTCGACATATTGTTCTAACACTTAAAAGAAAGCTATGGTAATTTCAAGCATTCAGGGAATCTGGCCCAAGAACCGCTTAAAAAATTTAACCGAGTACGTTGTCTCCTCTTAAGGACCTTGTTATCGTCTGACCGGTAGATTATCTGTAGGAACCTTTCTATTTATAAGTCAATTTTTGAGTAAGTACTTAATCTTTTGATAGTTTCCTCGATGGATATTACTATGTACTGTTCAGTAGGAGATTTACTGACTAACTATAATATTATCATCGCGAATAACTCTACCTGGGCAAATAGTATTTAGATAATAAGAAACGATATTATAAAAATTAACCATATCAACAGGAAAATCAACTGAAGTAGGAGTTAAAAATTTGAATTTCAATACTGTTGTACAATTTCATGGGCATGTATGTCCAGGGCTTTCAATTGGTTATAGGGTAGCATTACTAGCTGCCAATTACTTTAGAGACCGGAGCAAAGACGAAGAATTAGTTGCAATTGTTGAAAACAGATCATGTGCTATTGATGCTATTCAAGCAATAAACGGCTGTACTTGCGGGAAGGGAAATATGATTTTTAAAGATCACGGGAAGCATGTTTACACATATTTCAAGAGAGGCGATAAAAAGGCCATCCGGATTTCCTTGAAACCCGAGATACTTTCGCAGGATGAAGACCATGTTGCACTCTTCGTAAAAATGAGGAGTGAAACTGCAAGCCCAGAGGAGACAAAGGATTTTCGAGCCTTACACGAAGCAAAAAGCCAGAGGGTCCTAGAAATGCAAGAGGAAAAACTGTTCTGGGTCAGGGAAATGGAAATAAAGCCTCCAGAAAAAGCCATAATTTACTCTACTCTGATTTGTAGCAAATGTGGGGAAGGTTTTATGGAATCTCTGGGAAGAGTGAGAAATGGAAAAATAGTATGTATCCCTTGCTTTGAGGCAAAAGATGAGTGAAGATCTGGAGAGAACTCCCTAAACATAAAAACGATCTCAAGAACTTATATAAAAAATAACTACCTTGAGCCTGTCTACGATGAAGAAGTATACCAGAAAGATTAAGAACTCGTCCTGAAAATATGTATAAGACTGCTTCATTTGTAATCAGATAAGACACAAAATGTCTAAAGAAAGGTCTACAGAGTGTTATTTTTATACTAAAGGCCTCAGATTAAAGTCGGAAATTGCTACACTCAGTATTTGAGGTTGTGCATAAAAATAGTTAACCTATGAAAAATGAGAACTATTTAAAAAAGCAGCTTCAGATCCCAAATAGAATGGTTACTCTAAGCAATAAACAGAATGCAAAAAAACATTTCGTGCCTTTTACTAAATAACCTAGTCAATACATAATTATTTTGCAATATTTCCATGTCAGTTTCCTAATCTTGTGCAATATCTATGAACAATAATGTCTTGCCTTTGTTTGGAGATGAGCTAATCAACTAAACTTATTTGAGGGAATAGCCTCAATATCATAATAGAAATATATAATGCTACAGAGAGTACTCAAAAACAGGAGTTTAATGAAAGCTCAATAAGGAGAACATTTATTATGTCAATAATAAACACCTCACAAGGAGTAGGAGGCATCCTGAACAATTTCAGGGACCTTGCAGAAGGAGCAGAAAAGATCACTTTTGTAGGAACTCCAGGTTTCTGCACTCCCTTTGCTGAACTTCTAAGTTTCGTAGTCCGGGACAGAAAGCTTGCCTTCATCCCCGGTCTAGACATTGAGAAAGCTAGATCAATCCATATGACTCCTGAGGGTTATGCAGCTTGGAGAACCCACAGATGCACATGCTGACGTGATAGTCCCTCTAGGTGGGCTTACGATGCCGAAAACTGGGATAAATCCTGAAAAAGCAAACGAAATTGCCAGAAAGGTCCTTGAAAATTCGGAAAAAAAAAGGATTATTGGATTATGTTTCCAGTCTATGTTCATGCAGCAGAAATGGGATAAAATAATCAACTTTAATTATATCATCAACGCTGATCTGGCTGTTGAAGTTCTGGATATCTAAAATTCCACGCGATTTCTTCCTTCCTACAAAAAAATAATATGGATAAAAACAATTTTTTTATATTCAAAATCCAATTGATCCTCAATGTAAACGTTATAGTTTTGATCCGATATAATTGGCATAAAACAGGAAACATTTTTCTGGCGGACAGACAGCCACTGAAACATATTCACAAAAAGGAAATCAGAAAGGCCGATTTCCAAGTATAGATAAAATCAGGATCAACTGTTTGGAAAACTACAAGAATTTATGCAGTATATGAAATGGATAGAACTTGCAAACGATGCTAAAAAGTGATATATCAAAAATGAAAAGGATAAACATCGGTAAAAAACAATATAGTATTTCTGGAATCCACGGCGCTACGTCATTAATCAATTGATGTTTTGAAGAACCTACCGTTTAACAACTTTCTTAATATCCATTTATTACGAGGAGTTCTACATTTTTTGCAGGGATTCACTTGTCCAAAACCCTATTTTCTGTTTTCTTTGTTGATCCCCTTTGATCTCTACAAAAGTTAAAATTAACGCTGTAAAGCTCATTTGATTGTACAGCCACTTAACTTTATTTGGGAAGCTTATTGTTTTCCTTGAGATCCTCAGGACTTCCGTACTTGAGAAGAAAAATCAATAGCATTAAACCTTCAACTGCCTAAACTAAAATATTAAACCACAGTGTTTATTGTACTTAATTTTATATCTCAAGTGTGTAAGTCCTAAAAATAGTATAGTTTTTTAATATTATCTGGGAAACAAAAGAAGCAAATATTTTCATTTTAAAAATTAATTAAATATATTCCAATCTCATTCAGGCAATTTCATTGAAAATGAAAGCGAATTGAAGAAGAACGGACATCTTTCAGAATACCCTGATCAGGATAAATACTTAAAATCCTTAAAATCCATCTCTAATTATTTTTTGCAGTATTAATCTTAAAGATAGAATAGGGAGTTCAGTGTGTCTCAGGATAGAACTGTAGAGCCCTGTAAAAGCTATCAGGGTAACAACCTATTTCCAGGGAGACGTTTTCACAAAACCTATTCCCAGAGCAATTATTGCAAGCACTCCAAACATAGTTCGAACAGGAGATCAAAGCCACCTACATTTTCTTCCAGAAACAATTTTTTGAGATTCATCGGAAAAACCTCGTTATAAATCATATTATTTTTACATTATATATTACTAAACTACATAGTATTTATAAAATATAATGATTCTAATATATAGTGTTATTCTGTTTGATTATGTTTGTGTTCTGTTTGTATTGAGCCTGTAAAAAAAGTAATTTGCAGAAACTATATAAAATATCCATAGATATATTCCCAAAAAATATAGTTGTAAACCTATAGTTAATCAAATATTCTATTTGAATCATTATTCTTACAGTAGTCAATAAATTTATTTGATAAAGTAATCTGAACAAGTATGAAATTGGAGGGCGAAAGCATAACTCAAGAAACAATAAAAGTTGAGGACATGTCCTGCGGACACTGTGAGATGAGTATTAAAAAAGCAATTGAAGCTATAGAAGGTGTAAGGAAAGTGGAGGTAAATCTTCGGAATAAGAATGTAGTTGTTGAATACGACGAAAGGAAGGCAAACCTCGAAAAAATCAAGGCTGCAGTTAAGGAAGTCGGGTATGAGCCTGTGTAATGATATGGATCTCGCACATCAGTTTCAAAGAAATATATTCCAAAAGGTACAGATTTTTATTACAATGAGTGAAGCGCCTGTTTGAAAAAACAGCTAATCAGGAGTTTGTGAACCCATCAGAGATACGAGATTCATAGTAGACATATGGTCTACAAGTACTACAAAAACAGGCCACAAAGCTCGTTAACTTTACCAAAAGGTGTGGTCAGAGTAAACATAACTATTTCTGATAGGACAGTGAATGCATTCTATGACAGCCAGATAACTGATGCGCACGTCATACGGATGACCCTGCTTAAAGAAGGTTATAAAATCATAACGAAATCAGTAAAGGCTCTCTAAGCTCCGGGAAGGTCTGGAAAAAATATGGGCGGCATTATTCTATGGAAGTTAATATAGGAGTCTATGGCATGACCTGTGGTCACTGCCAGAAAAAAGTAGAGGATGCTGTATCTTTGCTTGAAGGAGTGGAGTCAGTTGGGGTAAATCTGGAAGCTGAACGTGCTACTGTTAGTTTTAACCCTCAAAAAGTTAGTATGCATGATCTAAAAGAGGCTATCCGAAAGGCTGGCTACTCAACAGATGTTGAAGAAGAAACTGAAGAAGGATCAAGAGAGGTACAGGCAAATATTGAAGCAGGAACCTTAACTGCTGCAGGTATAACAGGCGTAGCCTCAGAAACTGTTGATATAGCTTTAGAAGAAGTGGAAGGAAGATTTCAAGCCTGCCCCCTAACTACACAGGAATGCAGGCTTGCAGAAAAGGAAACTCTCAGCACCTCAAGCCAAAAAACGGACCAAACAGAAATTACCCTTGGAGTTTCAGGCATGACATGCTCGGCCTGTGCCCTGAATATTGAGAAGGTGTTGAAGAAAAAGAAAGGAGTGAACTCAGTAGCCGTCAATCTGGAATTAGGAAGGGCAAAAGTCATTTTTGATCCTTCCCTTATCTCCCCCAGGGAAATTGAGGAAGCTATAGAATCCATTGGGTATAAGGTAGAGAAGGACAGGGTAACTCTCGATCTTCAGGGTATGACTTGTGCATCCTGTGCTGCAAACATTGAGAAGGTTCTTAACAAAACAGAAGGTGTCATTTCTGCTTCAGTAAATTTTCCGCTTGAAAAGGCAGTTATAGAATTCGATTCGGTCCGAATTTCTGTCAGAGAGATAATTGCTTCAGTTCAGGGCATCGGATATGGAGCAGCTGTCAGGACTGAAACAGTAGATTATGAAGATAGAAAGCAAATGTCACAGGATGCTGAAATCCGGAGGCAGAGGAATAACCTGATCATAGCCCTTGTGCTGGGAATTCCAATTGGACTTGGAAACATGAGCATGATGTTTTCCTTCCTATCTTTTGTGCCTGACTTCCTTTCCAATCATATCGTCCTTTTTATACTGTCTAGTCTTGTACTTATTTTCCCTGGAAGGCAGTTTTTTGTTGGGACTTTCAAGGGCTTCAAATATGGCGTAACTGATATGAACCTACTGATTGCTGCAGGAACCGGATCAGCTTACCTTATCAGTGTGGCGGCAACTTTTCTCAATTTGGGCCCGGGGTATAATAGTCTTTACTATGACACTGTAGTTTTTCTAATAATTTTTATTATCTTTGGGAGGTATCTCGAAGCTAAGGCAAGAGGTAGGACGTCTGAAGCCATTTTGAAACTGATGGGACTCAGAGCAAAGACTTCCAGGATTCTCGTTAACGGCGTGGAAAAGGAAATTCCTATTGAAGAAGTTGTAGTAAGCGACATTGTTGTTGTCAGGCCCGGAGAAAAGATCCCGGTTGATGGAATTGTGGCAGAGGGAAGTTCTTCAGTAGATGAATCCATGCTCACAGGAGAAAGTATCCCAGTGGAGAAAAATCCGGGAGATGTGGTTATCGGAGCTACCCTAAACAAGACAGGATCTTTCAGGTTCAGAGCAACAAAAGTTGGGGCTGACACTACTCTTGCTCAGATAATCAGGCTTGTGGAAACTGCTCAGACAACCAAAGCCCCCATTCAGAGAGTTGCGGACGTTTTTGCGGGCAATTTCATAGTAAGTGTGCATATTATTGCCCTGTTAGCTTTTTTCTTTTGGTTTTTCATAGGATACTGGAGCTACGGGGTAGGAGTATCGGAATCTTTTGGAGGAATTAGCCCATTTCTCTTTTCCCTGCTTATCGCCATTACAATTCTGGTAATATCCTGTCCATGTGCCGTTGGGCTTGCAACCCCCGCAGCCATAATGGTTGGCACCGGTAAAGGCGCAGAGAATGGAATCCTAATAAAAGGCGGTGAAGCACTTGAAAGGGCGCATAAGCTTGACACTATCGTTTTTGACAAAACAGGAACCCTTACTGAAGGCACTCCAAAACTTACAGATTTGTTTACAGCCCCGGACCATGAGGAAAAAGAAGTCCTTTTTATTGCAGCGACATCTGAAAGAGGGTCGGAACATCCGTTAGGGGAAGCTGTCGTAAAAGAGGCTGAGGAAAGAGGAATTAAGCTTGGAAAGGTAGAAAGGTTTCGTTCCGTCCCAGGGAAAGGAATCGAAGCCTATTTCGAAGAAAAAAGAATCTTGCTCGGTACTCGTAAACTTATGGAAGAAAATGGAATCTCATTTGATGAACTTGAAGCTAAAATGCGGAGTTTCGAAGAAAACGGAAAAACCGCAGTTTTTGTGGCTTCCGGGAAAGAAATTATAGGCCTTGTTGCAGTTGCTGACACTCTGAAGGAAAACTCTAAAGAGGCAGTTGAAACCCTGAAAAAAATGGGCATCGAGGTAGTTATGATAACCGGTGACAATGCAGTTACAGCCGGTGCAATTGCAGCAGAGGTTGGGATTTCCAGATTGCTTACCGAGGTGCTGCCCGAGGATAAAGCATACGAAATAAAGAAGCTTCAGGATGAGGGCAAGCTTGTAGGAATGGTAGGTGACGGCATTAATGACGCCCCTGCCCTGGTTCAATCTGATGTGGGGATTGCTATGGGTGCGGGCACTGATGTTGCAATGGAATCCGCAAAAATCGTTCTCATAAGAAATGACCCTAGAGACGTGGTTGCTGCCATTAAATTGAGCCGGCTTACCATAAACAAGATCAAGCAGAACTTACTTTGGGCTTTTGGGTACAATACGATAGGCATCCCTATTGCAGCAGGAATTCTGTATCCCTTCTTTCACAAGATTTTGATTACACCTGAACTTGCTGCCGCTTTCATGGCACTTAGTTCAGTTTCAGTAACGACCAATTCCCTGCTAATGAAAAGAAGCAGAATTAAATAAATTATTAAAATAGTTATAAAATTTATTCATCTAAACTTGTTTGACATATATTTGAAGGAAGAGCAGAAAATAAGTATGGTAATAACTGCTGGCAAAATTTTTTGATTTAGGAGTCTATTTCCCTGAGAAGAGATTTAAAATTTACATTTGAAGAATTTTAAAATTCCAGAGATTGACGATGAATTCTATGGTAAAATCAGTATATAAGAGTAATAGGCCTAGGTTAGTGCTTTTAGCAAGCATTGTTACGTCAATAGTGCTTGTAATTTTTTTTCTTTTTGGGGCTATTTCAACCAATGTAATCAGGGGAGGAGCGGCTTATACTCAAGTAGATATGGTTGCAGGTTCAATTTTTGTTTTTATAATTACAATGATAATTTCACTATCTCTCTGGCCTAAAGTTGTTCTTTGGCTTGAAATGCATAAGAAAAATGAAGAGTTTTCAAAGTGATTTATTTAGTCGGATTCTGTGTAGTCTTCGGGGAATTAGAGTTTTTTTCAGCTAGCTTCGAACTTCTATAGCTAATCATTCCCCGAAGATTTTACAAAATATCCCTCAAAGTAGAAGATATTGAAACCCTGAGGATTGTGGACTTCGAAGAACTGAGACAGGAAGGATAAGCTGCAGGGGATAGAAATATCAAGGAAATCTTTCTGGGAAGATCTGAAAGCTGCCAGAATTGAAGTCGATCTTTCTATCATAGAGAAAATAATAAAATATAGGGCAGCAACTATAATCAAGTCTTAAAGTGCTGACATTGATGAAGACGTTGTGCTTTAAAGAGATATATATGGGAAAAAAGCAGAAATTTTAAACAGGCGATAAAAAATGACTGATCAAGTTCAATTACTGAAAAGCTTATCAAAAAAGCCCGATGAGCCAAAAATTGTAGTAAACCTCAGGCGCATCAAACGTAAAATTATGATAATGAGCGGGAAAGGTGGAGTAGGGAAAAGCACAGTTGCTGCAAATCTAGCTACCGAGCTGACTCTGCGTGGATATAAAGTGGGACTTCTGGACTGTGATATCCACGGCCCGACTATTCCCACAATTTTCGGGTTAGAATCTGAAAAGCTAAGTGTTAATGAAGAAGGTATACTTCCAATTCAGGTTCTTCCCAATCTTTCGGTGATGTCTATCGGTTTTCTGCTCGAAAATAAAGATTCTCCTATCATATGGAGGGGGCCGGCAAAAATGGGTGCAATTAAACAGTTTCTGGAAGATGTTCTCTGGGGAAAACTTGATTTCCTGATTATAGATTTGCCTCCGGGAACAGGAGATGAACCATTGAGTGTTGCCCAGCTCATTCCTTATTGTGACGGTTCAGTACTTGTTACAACTCCTCAGGACGTAGCTCTTATTAGTGTCCGAAAATCAATCAAATTTTCGGAGAAACTTAATGTACCTGTTATAGGTCTTGTCGACAACATGCATGGTTTGATCTGCCCTCACTGCGGCAAGTACATAGAAGTCTTCGGAACTGGAGGTGTCGAAAAAGCTTCAAAAGATTTCAAAATCCCAATCCTTGCCAGGCTTCCTATAGAGCCAAAAGTCGCAGAAATGGAAGATAAGGGCACAGTTGTCCGAGGACTGCTTGAACACAACACGGAATGGCAGAAGAACTTTGAGTATGTTGTGAATGCTGTAGAAAAAATCCTAGAGGAAAAATAAGCGGGATAAAAGTTGAAGGATTATAACATAGTTTCTTCATTCTGGCAAATTTGCTATCTTTTCTGACTTCCCGCCGGTTCCGGGGCAGAGAGTTCACAGTTATATTGAAAAACAGGCTTTTCATACCTTTTCCTTTTTGTGTATGCTTTGACTTGCTTGAAGGCATACTTTGAAGTTAAAATTTGATATTTTGTTCTAGCCGCACAGAAATGGGAACAAAAAAACTGGGCGGCATTAGAGAGTTTCAGAAATATCATCAACCAAATTATATAGGACTACCAAAATATTAGTGCAAAAACATATCAAGGGCAAAAATAGAACTTTTGATTTAATGTCTATTCATTTCAAATCTAAGCATAAGCCAACTTTGATTTCAATGAATTCCGAAGGAAATATCTCTTTTAGTTTTTCTTTATGGCCAGTACAGTGCCCTAATGCTATGATTTTCAGCCCTGTAAGTATCTCAAACTCCCTACTATCGTGCAACCCTCCTAAAATTCCCTTAATATTCTCGTAAACTAGTGCGTTATCCATGATTATGGCAAGGCCTGGATGAGCGCAGCCTGTAAGCACGTAACATCCGTTTCCAGTATCAAAAATCAGGCCCTGCTCTTTGATTTTATCTCCAAGTTCCCCTGTACTTCTAACACCCTTAGAGATTTCAACATATTCTTTTATTTCAATAAGAGTAGCTCTTTTTTCAATTTCTGTTTTCAAGTTTTTAGAAAAGGACGTAGGACATAGACCTTAATTTCGGGATTTGCCTGAAGAATCTCAGGAAGGCCGCCTATATGATCCCAATGCTGGTGAGAAAGAACAAGTCTTTTTATATCGTTTGGATAAATATTAAGTTTCTTCATATGTTGAGAAGAAGGGTTCCATCCCATCCAGTATCGAAAATAAGGAGTTCGCGGTTTGTTTCAACTACGACTGCAAATCCCCAACTTGCTGCAAAATCCTGATTCGCTACATTGCATAGATTACAGTAAGCCTGAACACCTGCTCGTCTCGCATTTCTGATATTGTTTGTACTCCATAATTCTAGAAATAGGGTTCGTTTCAATTTTAATTTAGTTTTCTTCAAGGGCACATATTCCGCTAATTCCTCACAAAATCGTAATTCCAAACTTTCCTATCTAAATAGGTGCTCAGAGTAAAGAATCATCAATTTCACCAGAGGGGAAACAGCTTCCTAAATCTGCCATTTTTGCCTGTTTAATGATTTTTATGAAACTGTCGTAAGCTAAGAAATTAATCTGGTTTACATTGCAAAGGATTTTACATTATTCTTTCTAAATTAAATGGCCGTTCAAACCAGATTATTCTAATTTGCTTGCTCAAATGGGACTTACACACTTAACATAGAAATCAAGTATGTTAGACATTGTAGTTTCAACTTCTATTTTAGATAGTTGAACGTCCAATGCTATTGATTTTTCAATTAAACTACGTCAGTCCTAATTAATACAAAATGAGCAATTTAAGCAATTATTTTTTGATACTACTATCCAGAATAATATGCAAATATAACAAACATATCCTCGAATAGCTCTAAATATAATCATATATATTTAACATAATAGTAACATTGATATTTAGGAGTTAGTTGGTTCCTATTAAACTAAACTGTAAGCAATATTATTTAAACAGGCCTCCTCAAACTAAAGGATCTAACAGTTGTAAGAGGTTGCTATCACTGTTTACAGAATATGAAATTAGGGAATGAATCAAGTTAGAGAAAGGTTATGGGTTTATGAATTTATTACAAAAATGAATAAAAACGTTTTATTAAATTTGTTTACACATAGTATTTATGCTCTTTTTTTAAATTCGATCCATAACTCACAAACAAGAAGAAAGTATAAAATAAGGGGGAAATTAAAATGAAAAAATATTTTGATATAAAAAACCTTGTAAATATGAAAACACGACAGCTAATAATTATTGGAATATTTATTTTATTTTTAGTTATAGGCTCATCGATAGCAATGGCATATACAGGATTTTTAGCCGATAACAAATCATTTGAAATTAAGAAAAATATCGTAAATCATACTGAATTTTCTCCAAAGCTTGAATTTGCACCAGAAAACCCTGAGTTTGTCAAATATCAAAGGAACATAGTTTCTAATCCAGAGAATTTTTATTCCCTAGATGAATATAGAACAGGATTCATCCCGGCACCTGTGGATCTTCGTCATCTAAGCACTCATCGTCATCTTCTACTTAGTAGTATTTCTGGAGCAAATACATCTACTCCGACTCACTATGACCTGAGGGAACTAAACAGAATTACGCATGTGAAAGATCAGGGTAATGCAGGGAATTGTTGGGCATTTGCAACCTATGCGTCTCTTGAATCATACTTAATGCCGATAGAACACTGGGACTTTTCGGAAAATAATTTAAAAAATTTGCTTTCTCCTGCTTATCCGGAAGGATTTGATTTAAATGAAGGGGGAAACATGTTTATGTCAACTGCTTACCTGACTCGCTGGAGTGGACCTATCTCCGGAAGCAATGATCCTTATCGTGATTCATCAACCTATTCGCCCAGCGAGCTCGGCCTTCCTTTACAGAAACATGTACAAAATGTACTTTTCCTTCCAGGTAGGCACGGTTCTCTGGACAATACAGAAATAAAATCGGCAGTTCAGAACTATGGAGCTGTATGGACCACATTGTACTATAATCCCACATCTTATTCCTCAACCAAGCACAATTATTACTATAAAGGGACCTCAAGCCCTAACCACGCAGTGGCTATTGTGGGCTGGGATGACTCTTTTGATAAGACTAATTTTTCCCAGGTTCCGCCAGGAAATGGAGCATTTATCGTGAAAAATAGTTGGGGTCCTCAGTGGGGTGATAATGGATATTTCTATGTTTCCTATTATGATTCCTCTATAGGAAGCTCTAATAATGGGGTTTTCACGGCTGAAAATTCTAATGATTATACAAACATCTATCAATACGACCCTCTCGGGTGGACAGGTAACTTTGGATATGGCAGCCAAAATGGTTGGTGTGCAAACATCTTTACTGCAAAATCTAACGAAGTCCTCGAAGCAGTAAGTTTCTATACAACAGACTTAAACTGCAACTACAAAATATACATTTACACTAATCCAAGTTCCACACCCATTAGTCAAGCTGATCCAGTTCTTACCCAGAGTGGTTTAATCTCCATGTCAGGCTACCACACAGTTAATCTAAGTTCTGGAATTCAACTCAAAGCTGACCATAAATTTTCCGTAGTCTTGAAACTTACAAACTCTAAATACAATTACCCGATTGCAATAGAAACACCGATCTCGGGATATAGTAGTAAAGCAAAAGCAAATTCCGGGGAGAGTTTTATCAGTTCAAATGGAAATACTTGGACAGATATAACAACAGATTCCGGTTACTTAAATACAAATGTATGTATCAAGGCTTTCACGAAAACTGGGAATACATCGAAAGTTACTGAGTTTTTTGCAACATCTACCTCCTGAAATATACCACTTGATGTTGTGTTCACTGACAAAAATATAGGATCACCAATTTCACTTATTAGGACTTTGTAAACAGAACATACTCAACAATCCAGAACCCAAAGCATCATTATTCAGCAACCTGAAATTACACAGTGTCGCTTACAGTAACAAATAATACGAAAACAAAATTCCATAATATAACAAACAGTGACAGAAGTTACGCAAAAACCTATTGCATGTAGTGTACCGAAAGTTCTGTGATATATGATCGGCTCTGTATCCTTTTTACCTCAACACAAAAAAAGGTACAGAGTCAATTATTAATATTATCTAGTTTATAGAAGATGATCATGCCTATCAGAAAGGTGGAATTAGTCATCCAATTAACTTATTTTTAAACCTTGTAATGGAAGAAGATCTACTCCAATCAGACCCAAAATATAGTGAGAAAGCTGATTCTGTTAAAGACCGTAGAGACAGCTGCAAACCTAGAACTCTCTGAACTAATGTGGAAAACTCGAATTGTTAAAGCCCTAATTTCATGAGTTTTTCTTTAAACTGAAGTATTTTGAGAAGTATTATGAAGTTGAAAGTCTCTAAAATGATAGTAAATTACCTTTAAAAGAAAATCTGATAACTGGATTTTATGATTACTTGGAGGCCTAGAATTTTTATCAATATAAGATAAAAAGTACCTTATTGTAAATATCAACAAAGTTAACTGGCTTTCAAAGTATTGTTATTTGTTTAGCTTATACTATATTTATGAAAACCACTGATGTTTTAAAGTATAGCTTCAGTTTGTGAAGTAAAGTTTGGGTTTGAGAATGAACTAGTTTATATAAAATGGATACCGTGAGAATTGAGCTTGAGATATATTCGCAAAAAAATATAAGAATAATAAACCTTTAGTGTATAGTTGCCAGTACATGTAATCTGTGGTCCAAAATACAAAAAATCATTATTTACAGGCAAGATAACTATAAGACTCAAATAACTTATCTTAGAAACACAAGAAGAATTTGTTATGAAATTCTTGACATGGAGATAATCCCGGTTCTTGTGTATTTGCTATTAAATGCAGATCCAAAAATAGTAGTCTATTCAGTGGTATCAAAAATAAAAGGATATACATCGAAGCAATTAAGATTAGAATTTCCCTAACGGAAAAAGAAGCTTCCTACATTATTGACTTTATCTAAGTTCATATCTACAATTGATTCTTTAACTTTTGATGTTGTAAAAAGGATATTGAGAGCCAAGAAAACAAATGAGGATCACATCTAAAATAAAACATAATATAAGTTTCTGACTCCTCCATCTCAAAATTTTGACATTTCGGATCTCTTTTTTATGAATTTAAGAAAAAGATTGAAAAAAGCCTGTTTTTTCCCATACCCCACAGAAGAAAGTCTGGAAGAATTTGGAAATTTTAAAGCCGTGAAAAAAATCAAAATTTCTTCAATGATGTCAGAAAAGCAAATGTATATAAGTTCTATCCAGTATTATCGAAGGCAGTGACAAAAAGCTGAGGAAAAGGACTTAAAGGAGACCATAAGCCTTGAAAAACACTTTTATTCTTGGAATCGAAGGCACTGCCTGGAACCTTAGTGCAGCAATCGTAAACGAGACCGAGATTATTGCCGAGGTTACAGAGACATATAAACCCGAAATCGGAGGAATACACCCCCGAGAAGCCGCTCAGCACCATGCAAAATATGCAGCCAGTGTAATCAAAAGACTCCTTACAAAGGCAAAAGAAAAAGGAGTCGAGACTTCGTATATTGACGGGATAGCTTTTTCACAAGGACCTGGACTGGGCCCCTGTTTGAGAACGGTTGCAACAGCAGCCAGAATGCTTTCCCTTTCCCTTGGAGTTCCCTTGATAGGGGTTAACCACTGCATCGCCCACATAGAAATAGGTATCTGGAAAACGCTGACAAAAGATCCTGTTATTCTCTATGTAAGCGGAGCCAATTCGCAGGTTATCTCCTTTATGGGAGGAAGGTACAGAATTTTTGGAGAGACTTTGGATATAGGACTTGGGAATGCCCTTGATAAATTTGCACGAGGAGCTGGCTTGCAGCATCCTGGAGGGCCAAAGATTGAGGCATACGCAAGAAACGCAAAAAAATATATTCCTCTCCCTTATGTTGTAAAGGGAATGGACCTTTCCTTTTCCGGACTCTCAACGGCTTCCAGTGAGGCCCTAAAAACAACTCCCCTTGAAGATGTCTGCTATTCTTATCAGGAAACTGCTTTCGCAATGGTTGTGGAAGTTGTAGAGCGTGCTCTTGCTCATACAGGAAAAAAAGAAGTGCTTCTGGCAGGAGGAGTCGGAGCAAATACAAGGCTTCGAGAGATGTTAAACGAAATGTGCAAGGCAAGAGGCGCAAAATTTTATGTGCCAGAAAAATGTTTCATGGGAGATAATGGAACCATGATCGCATATACAGGTCTTCTGATGTATAAGTCAGGAAATACTCTCACCCTTGAAAACTCTCGTGTAAACCCGAATTTCAGGACTGACGATGTAAATATTATATGGATTAGAGAAGAAGAAATGAAAAAAATCCCTGAAATTTCCTTTGAAGCTTTCTTCAGAATTCCCCCAGGAGAAATGCTAGAAAACGGAGCTGAAGCTATTGTATATCTGGAAGAAGGACCTGAAGGAAAAAAAGTGCTTGTTAAAGAAAGGATTCCGAAGGTTTACAGACATAAAGAGATCGACGAAATTATTAGGAAGGAAAGAAACCGTAATGAAGCTAAATTAATGTCTGAAGCCCGAAGCTGTGGGATTCCGACACCTATCATCTATGATGTAGAAGATTTCAAACTCAAAATGCAGTACATAGAAGGAGTTCCCATAAAATATCTTATCAATCCTGAAATATCTAAAAACGTAGGAAAACTTATCGGAAAACTTCATAGTTCAGGTATAGTACACGGAGACCTAACCACCTCAAATCTCATGCTTGCAGGTAAGAAGCTTTATCTTCTGGACTTTGGACTCGCTTATTTCGATAAAGGCCTGGAAGCCAGGGGGGTGGATGTCCATGTGCTTTTTCAGACCTTTGAGAGCACACACAGCGACCACATAGTTCTTATCGAAGCATTCAAAAAAGGGTACCAAAGTACTTTTATAGATTCAGAGGATGTACTCAAGCGAGTTGGAGAGATTAAAAAGAGAGCTCGCTATGCATAAGATCGTTTTTGTTACGGGAAATCAGGACAAGTTTGTAGAGGTAAGGGACATTCTCAAAACTTGTGGAGTTGAAGTAATTCAGGACAAAAACGGCTATCCTGAACTTCAGGAAGACGAACTTGAACCTATTGCAGCCTATGGAGCGCAACATGCTGCAAATAAACTAAATATGCCTGTAATGGTTGATGATTCAGGAATATTCCTAAAAGTCTTAAATGGCTTTCCAGGCCCATATTCTCGCTTTGTGGAAAATAGACTCGGAAACCTGAAAGTGCTCAAACTAATGGAAACAGAAGAAGACAGAACAGCTTACTTTAAGACAGTAATTGGATACTGCGAACCTGGGAAAGAGCCTCTTGTTTTTTCAGGCGTTGTGAAAGGGAAAATAGCGCATGAAGAGCGAGGCATAGGCGGTTTTGGATACGACCCTATTTTTGAGTATCAGGGCATTACTTTCGGGGAACTGAGATATGAAGAGAAGAACAAGGTTTCACACCGTCGAATGGCCATTGATAAGTTTCTGAAATGGGTTATCAATATTGATAAAAAGACCTGAACCTGTATAAAAATTTCCTTACAAGTGACTCTCACAATTTAGAGGAAATCCAATAATAAGTCTGTATCTAGGAGAAGGTAATACTTGAGTTCCATGAATGGGATTGATACACTGAATTTTCAAAAAAAAATGTAATTATTATTTACTAAAATAAGACTACTTACTAAAATAAGTCTAAAGATCTTAGAGAATTTCAAGAAACCTATGATTTACACGGACCATTTAGATACTATATATAAGCAGATAACAAAATGTAGGAATTTATTGAAATCCTCTAAGAACTGATTGATCATTGTTGTTGAGGAGAGAACAAATATATGTACTATTGTACCAAGCACTTGAATACTTTTGGTTAATTTCAACTGCTTTTTCTTATGCTTGTATTGCTTCAATGGGTTGATTTAAAATAATTAGAACTATGCCTTTGTCGCTCCAAGCATGCGAATCCTGTAGGCTGGTACTTTCTATTTTATTTGATTGAGATTATTTCCAATCAATACTCATACAACCATTATCTCGGCCTTTTTTGTTCCGCGTTTCAGCGAAATAGAACATAGATGTTTCATTAATGAAAACTTAAGCATTCATCACAATGGAAACTTACTCTTGAAAACACCAATCAAATAATTGAGGACGATCAATTCATTGAATATTGAGTGGAATTTATATCAAAAGGTGAGAAAATTTAAACCATCAGAGTGGTGAATTCTTAACCGTCCTTGACAGTCAATATTTGTCTACTTTGGTCAGTAAATTAAATGAACGACTTATTAACACATATTTTAAAAAATATAGAGGAAATTAATTGGCTCCTCATTTTTTTACCGGTTATACTTTATATAAATGTTGTCTGCATTCTTTTTACAAAAAGGTAGACCAAAATGAAAGAAAGTAAAATTAGGAGTTTTGACAAAAAATAAAAACATTGAGATGGGTAAAAATTGCCTCCTTACAATGAAAGCAATTTTGTTTCATTGTTCAGACTTGCAAAATCGGAGCTCATCTTCAGTTTAATAATGTTTCCTGAATTAGTTACATTATAGGTTACTCCGCGTTCGCTCGAGCTTGCCTTGAGAGCTACTATATTTTTGGTTACCTTTGGCTCAGGATTGAGTAACATGAACGTCTGTATATAACTGCCGTTATCTAGTTTTTTGAGATCCATATAATACTGTTCAGCGGAGATGTTCGTAACATTGTTTTTTGTTGCTACTTCCTCGAGGATCACATCCTCAGGTTCAGCCTGGCTCAAAATCTGATCATACTCGTGGGTAGATGTTTTGTTCTTCTCCATTATATCGATTACATCTTTAACACTCTGGAGAGAGCCACTGATCACAGGGTTTCCGACTACATTCCACAGATTGTAGGTGTTGTTTGTCTTCAGAAGAAGATTGTATCCATGATACGGAACTAAACCCCAGGGCATCAGAATCTTCTGCTCTGGAATCTGGTTCAATTCGAACCCACTCCCGTTAGCGTAATTTGCACGGTAGCATCTTGTAACATCTGCACCATAAAAGTATTTCAGATCTTTATTTTTAAAAAGAGTTCCTAAAGGAGTTCCTTTTGATTTTAGAAGGTCAATATAAATTGCAGTCATTACCCCTTCAGGAGACATGTTCAATCCATCTACAATAGAATTAAATTGATGATGTACATGTTTTCCGGGTATTTGGGAAAAGGGGATTGTAGAACTTTTATCGTCAACTGCTTTAGTGGAAGAATCCTCGTTGCTACCTGTTTTTAAACTGTTAGCAAAAAATATAACAAAGACTGAGAAAATCATTATAACAACCAAGAGAATAGCCAGATATTTCTGATTTTTTGTTGCTGGTCCCTTTCTTTTCATTAATGAAACCTCATAACATAATATTTATTTTTCAATAGTATGAACCACATTTTTGATATCTATATATGTGGCACAGGAAAGTTTTCTACCCCATTTTCATCTATTACAAATAATATCAAACAAAGATCTGCTTTTAAACTGGAATTTAGGGTATTTAAGTTCGGCTGTTTTTGAGTTCAGTCAAGAGAAAGGATCTTAAGCATGTTTGTACCTCCGGGTTTTCCTGAGGAAGGGCCCTGGGTAAAAACTACAATATCTCCACTGTTTGCAAATCCCAGTTCTTTAGCTCTTTTAGTGGTTTCTACTTCCCAGTTTTCAATTACTTTTTCCACAATAACCGGATAAACGCCATAGGATAAGGAAAGAAAACCACAGGTTTCTGGGAAACGACTGAATGCGAGGATCCAGATTTCAGGCTTGAAGCGTGAAATTCTGCGAGGAGTTGCTCCACTTCTTGTAGGAGTCAAAACAACTGCAACCGGCAGTTTCTGCAGAGCTTCGTGAACCTGGAGAGTTATTACCTCATCCACTGACATTTCCCTGGCTGTAATACCCTTGATCATTGTATCAAGACCCCATTTTGTCCGAGAGCGCCAGTTTTCAGTGGTTTTTGCAATTTTTCCCATCATATCAACAGCCTCTACAGGATAGTTGCCAACAGCTGTTTCTTCCGAAAGCATAACAGCATCTGTCCCATCAAGGATTGCATTGGCGACATCTGTCACCTCTGCTCGGGTAGGTCTCACGTTATCACTCATAGAAGCCAACATTTGAGTGGCTGTAATTACAGGAATTCCAAGAAGTTTAGCACTTTGGATAAGTTCTTTCTGGACAGAGGGGATTTCCTGGATGGGGATTTCAACGCCCAAATCTCCTCTGGCGATCATAAGGGCATCTGTTCCCCCAAGAATTTCCTCAATATTATCTACAGCTCTTCTGCGCTCTATTTTAGCGACAATATATACAGATTTTCCTCTTTCTGCAGCAAAACTTCGGACTTTATTGATATCACCGGCATCTTCTATAAAAGAGATACTGAAAGTGTCAAGTTCTTCATTTAAGCAGAACTCAAGAATTTTTAAATCTTTTTCCGTCACAGGATCAAGGAAAATCTTTGCTCCTGGAAGATTCAGCCCTTTATGAGAATAAAGCTGCCCTCCGATGAGGACCTCGCAAAGAACATCTTTTCCCGAGATTTCAAGACAACGAAGCTGTATAAATCCATCACTTAAGTAAATAAGATTTCCAGGAGCTACACTTTCCGGAAGTTGCTTATAGCTTACAGGGATACGTTTCGAATTTACAAAAGACTCGTCAACTGTAAGGGTCACAAAGTTTCCTTTATGAAGCATAAGCGGTTCTTTCTCCAGTTTGCCTATACGGATCTTTGGCCCGGGTAAATCGGCAAGAATTGCAACTATTCTATCAAGATCTTTGGCAACTTTGCGGACTCTCTGGATTATCTCTTTATGACTTTCGAAGTCACCATGAGAAAAGTTGATCCTTGCCACGTTCATGCCTGCAAGCACAAGTTCCCTGATTATTTTCTCCGAAGATGAAGCTGGGCCTATTGTGCAAACTATCTTTGTCTTATGGTTTGGAATTTGCATATTTATACAGCCTTTAGTATTCAAGCCTTAATCTATGCCATTTCGGAACTCCTAAATTACAATTTCCTTCTTAATAAGGACTCCGGAAATAGGCATTTTCTAGTTAGCAAATTTCACTATCATTTTACGCATTTTTGCCATATATTTTGTAGCCTCTCTTATTTCTCTTTATAGATCTTAAGGGCCTCTTCGAAGCTTGCGTCTTCAACGGTTATGGCATAGACAGCATTACACATGCGTAAAGCTTCGTCAAGAGTTTTTTGGTGAATATTTCTTCCGGTTGCGTTCCCCATAGCTCCAGATATATGTATTTGATCATGAAGCTTTCTCAGGAAAGTCTCAGGTTCATCACTAGTACCACCCGCACAAATAACTTTAGTACGGCCAGCTGCCATAATAGCCTCCTTAAAAATTTCGGCAGATTGTGCTCCTTTATTTGTTGGGTAATTGACTTTTACAAAGTCAGTTCCAAGGCAGGCTCCTACTCCTGTTGCCCCTGCGATCAGGTGCGGATCTGTTTCATTTTTTACGGCAGTACCTCGCGGATAGATCCAGAGTACTGAGACCATCCCGTGCTTGTGGGCATCGTAAATTACCTGGGCAGCCTGCGCAAACATTTCGGCTTCTAATTCACTGCCAAGGTAAATGGTATAACCTATGCCAAGTATATTGAGCTCACTGTTTTCCTGAAATTCAACCACTTGATCTACATCGTACCAGAGATTGCTAAAAGGATCTGACTGGGAAGTCTCTACAAGATTAGTCTTCGAATTTACTTTCACGAGATATGACACATCTTTGTAATCCATACCATAGCGTGCAATCAACCCAAGCTGAGCTGCAAAAACTCCTATTTTTCCCTGAGATGCTATCTTAAAAAGGTGTTCGGGACCAGCGTCGTCTTCGGGCACTCCTTCTCCATAAAAATCATCGTTTAAATGTTCTACTTTCTGATCTCCGGCAAAAAGCATGAGTCTCCCACTGCCCTTTGTGATCTTCATATAATTTTTAATGTATGTTTCACGCATTGATTCTGGGACATCTAAAGGTACGATTACATCCTTTTTATTAATTGAAATCATATATATAAACCTCAGTTTTATTCAATTGCAGTTAATTGGATAGTATAAATAATTTGAAATTTTATTTATCTATTACCCATAGATCTTTTTTACATTTATTAATCCTTTTTACTATTTTTATAATTTATGGGGTTTAGTATAACAAGTCTGCTAAGAAATCGAATGAGTTTAGAGTGTGCTAAAACTTTTTACATCCTTTATAATTATGAAAATCTATTCGATTAAAGATTAGGAGCCAAAAAATTAAATCACTAATCACCTGAACCAAAATTAAATTTTTCTAATTGTAGAGTCAAAAAAATGAAAGTCTGCCCTCCCTACTATTTCTTGACTATTAAACACACCATTATTCAAGGTACAAAGGTTGCTTTTAGTCTGGTTTCCAAAAACAGGATCTTAAATACCATTTAACTACCATTGAAGGTCAAATATAACTTTGATAACAAATATTAAATTAGACTTTTAGCTAGTTCCACTACCCAACGAATTTAGAATTTAAATTGGCAAAAATAGTAATTATTAGAATAATAAACAAATCTTGTAGTCTAGACATTCACAAACGGTTTTTCATCGTTACTATCCTTAGTATATCCGATGAAAAACAATAACAACGTTCAATAGATCGAATTCGGATGAAAGCATTTAAACAATTGGTAACTCGTGACTCTATCTGACTCGAAAAAACTTCTTTGGAATTTTTTTCCTAATATTATCTGCATTCTTAACGATTATCTCAACATTTTCATTTTTATTTTCTGAAACAACATTCATTTTGTGATATTCACGTCTGCCGCAGTCTTCCGGAAACCGTCGCTCCAAAATCCACATACAAATCTGGCAATTTCCAGTGTCACTGCATCATTCAGGTGCATAAGAATTTTTCGAGCCCCATAAGCATTACATTTTTCAATATGTTTATAGAGCTTAAAATTAGATATCAAAAGAATAAAATAATACACAGTACACAAGAATTTCACTTCAAACTTACACCAAATTTGCGACACTGCCTTAAATTCTAGCAATCCCAGAGGATATTACAAAATTCCAAAAAAAAACACACGATATGATTTTGACCTTCAAAATTAAGACGGGCCTAAAATAAGTTTAAGAATCCGTGGCAAACCACATTTGCGCCCTATTCAACGAGATCCAAGCTATTTTTACAAGCAAAGTACATCATCCATGGAATAAATTCCAGGTTTTTGCTTGCATATCCATTCTGCTGCATGGACTGCGCCTTTGGCAAAAATCTGAGGAGAATGAGCAATGTGCCGGATTTCGATCCTTTCTGAGTTACCTGCAAAAAGGACTGTGTGATCTCCTGTAATATCTCCAGCTCGGACAGCATGAATACCTATTTCCTTGCCTCGAGGAGCGATTCCTTCCCTTCCATAGATATACTCTTTTCCACCAACAGCATCACTGATCACATCGGCTGCCCTAAGTGCAGTCCCGCTTGGAGCATCTTTTTTCTGGTTATGATGAGTTTCTATAATCTCGATATCATAGTCTGCGAGATACTTTGCAGCTTCCCTAATTATCTTAAAAAATACATTAACACCTATGGAATAATTGGGAGAAATAATCGCACGTATCTGATTTTCCTTGATAGCTGTGTCAATAACTGTTCGTTGTTCTGTGGTCAGGCCTGTAGTTCCTATTATAAGGTTTACTCCACATCTAGCAGCTATTGGAGCATTTACTGCTGTTGCCATTGCTGCCGTAAAGTCGATAAGTACATCAACCTGGTTCTTTTTCAAAACAGCTTCAAGATCTCTTACGTCCGATATCTTAATTCCCAGATTACCCACACGAGTAAATTCTCCTACATCCTTTCCAAAATTGCTTATGTCAAAGGCGGCAACGAGCTGAATATCTGGGAAGCAGGTAATAGTTTCTACAATTAAGGAGCCCATTCTTCCACAGGCTCCGAGTAATGCTGCGTTGATCATTCCATAATCTCCAATTTTCGAAGTTCATCCACAAGCTTTATGATATTTGCCTCGCTAAGGGGTGCGAGTGGGAGCCTCAAATGCCCACTTGCAAGCCCTATAAGTTCGGCAGCCTTTTTGACCGGGATAGGGTTTGTTTCCAAAAAAAGAGCACGAATCAGAGGGGCAATCTCAAAATGAATCTTCCTTGCAGTTTCGTAGTCTCCAGCTAGAGCTGCATTTACCATTATGGACATTCTGTCAGGAACTATATTTGCAGCAACAGAAATTACCCCTCTGCCTCCTAAAGAAAGAATAGGAAGAGTCAACCCATCATCACCTGATAGAATAACGAAATTTTCATCTACAGTAAATTCCAGTATCTGAGAAACTTTGCCGACGTTTCCACTTGCTTCCTTAATTCCAACAATATTTTCTATCTTTGCAAGTTCGGCTATTACTTCTACTGTCACATCTTGCCCAGTCCTAGAAGGAACATTATATAGGATTATAGGTATATCTACTGCCTCTGCAATTTTCTTGAAATGTGCAATTAGTCCTGCAGAATTTGGTTTGTTGTAGTAAGGAGAAATCAAAAGTGCTGCATCAACACCCGCATCTTCAGCGTGTTTTGTAAACTGGAGGGCTTCTCCTGTGTTATTTGAGCCGGTTCCTGCAATTACAGGAACATTCGAACATTCCACTGCGATGTCGATCACTTCTTCGTGCTCGAGTGCAGAAAGTGTTGCCGATTCTCCAGTCGTACCACAAGGTACAATCCCTGCAACTCCTTTCTCTTCAACAAATGTAATATTCCTCTTTAAGCCTTCCCTGTCAATCCTATCGTTCTTTGTAAAAGGAGTGATCAGGGCAGACATTGCTCCTTCAAACATGTCAGAAATCCTCCCTGTATCCAAAGAAATACCTGTTCAGTATATTTTCATGCGTGCTACTTTTCTTGTAACATAACCTGCAACCCTATTCCTTATAACCTTGCTTTCAATAGTGGTATACTGTGTCACAAGAGTCTTGTTGATATCAAAATCCTTTGTAAAAATATCTCCGTAATTTTCTATCAATCTAAACGCGATTCTTTTTATGTTAGTCTGTCTTATATTTCCCATATTATTTCCTCTTGCTATTTTTCTTTGTTTTTAGTCTAGTTATTTAAGTTTACTTCTGTTTTGTCTTACCATATTTTTCTGGAAATTCTACCTAATGTGAAGCTAGAAGCAGAGTCAGTCCTTTGATAGTTGATTATTCTTTTAGATTGATAAATATAGTGAAAACTGGATCAAAAATTCAATTGATAATGATTTTGTCGATTAATAGTTACTTGAGCTTTATAAGTTTTGGGGTCATTATCCAGAATAAATTGTTGGGTTTATAACTCCTTGTCGCAATTATTTAAGTAGAGTCCAATAAACAGTTGACGATTTTTCTTCACTTATTTGCATCATTGATAAAGTCATTTTCGGTACCTTTGCATTACATAGTGTTTGAATGCTTCATGCATTACATGTCATTAAAATGCTCCTGGATTTAAAAACATTGTATTATTACATATATCTGCAAAGAAAAAGGAAAATGAATGGATATTTTCAGTGCAAGATAACGGAATTGGAATTGATCCGCAATACTCGGAAAGAATTTTTGAAATTTTTAAAAGATTAAATAAAAAAGAAGAATACTCTAGAACAGGAATAGGGCTTGCAGTATGTAAGAGAATTATCGAGAGACATGATGGATGTATATGGGTAGAATCAGAACTAGGCAACGGTTCAACTTTCTATTTCACTTTACCGGCCGACTCTTTAAAAGTATCAAAAACTCAATTTTAACAACGAGAAAACACTTCCTAATTTTTATTAAAACGTATCTATTAAATAAGTCTAATAAACGTGAATATAATGTTTCTGGCGTGAAGCTGGGAAGTTACTATCTAAATCATTTTTAATGCCAAAATGGAGCCTAATCCAATTTGATAGTATCATTTTTGATTTTACATAATGTGTAGATTATAATAATAAATATGTATTTTCTCGAATTCGAGCAATAAATGTCCTATCATTTCGACTAACAATGGCACAAATACATAGCTTTAGTCACAAAAAAAACTATGTATAAATGAAAATCTAAAAAAAGAAGCTTTATAAATAAAATATTGGCTCCATACTCTGTTTTGTGATGAAGTAAATTGATACATAGCCAATTAGAATTTAAAGATTTGTATATACATTGCAACAAGAGTAGATTTGACTTTAAAATTTGAATCCATTACAGGTATCTATACTAACTGGTTAACAGACCCATATCCACTGGGTTAGTGCGAGGGCTCAACACCCAGTCACAGTTAGGGTAGTATTTGGGCATGCCACCAATGACGATGCGAATAGTCGTTGCCCCATCCCCAGCCGCTGCCATGGTGGCCCCCAACATGGTAACCATGATGTCACCGTCGTGATGTCCACCACGGCGTGCAGCACTAGCTGTCACTGCTGTCAACGATGTAACAAAAAGGACTACTAACAAAATTGCCAGTACCTTCTTCATTCTATTGGTGATTGTTTCAACATTTAGTTCTCTCCTTTTTTTATCAAACTTGATAAAATTTTAATTCGTTTAGTACTATATTTTCATTAACATAAAATAATGCTGAATAACAGGAAATAAGTAGGCTAATTAATTCCAAGTGTTCTATGAGCTCCAGATGTTCTAGAAGTTCCATAAGCTCCATGAGTGATAGATCAACAATGTTTTCTTATATCAGATGGAGCTGATGAAATCCAGAGATTTAATCACAAAAAAAACTGTGCATGTTTACAGAATTGTACCAATAGGATCATAAGGGTTACAGTAAATCAAGATCAGCGACTATACCAAGATTCGTAAATACCCCCGTGACGCTCTCACTGCCTATGCCAATGGAAATGATACTTTTATTGATGAATTGCAATAATTATTCAGTTTTACTTAATAAGTTCCTTAAACTTTTCATCAGTCCATAGTCCTTTAAAGTCGTCTCTTTCTTTGCTTTTTCTTTATACGATGAATAAAGCTCGATGGCTTTATTCAGATTAAGAATTGATTGATCCTGGTTGTTGATGAGAGAATAAATATGTGCACGATTGTACCAAGCTGCTGAATTCTGCGGATTAATTTCAATTGCTTTGTCATAGGCTTTTATTGCTTCAGCTACTGGCCTGAATTCCCAAGATCGGCTCCTTTTATTGGTCCAAGTTTGTGACTCCGTCAACGCGATTGTAGTTGTTGCTGTCAATGATATATAACACTATAATAAATCCAAGTGTAATTAGTTCCTTTAGCCATACTACTGATCAGATAATTATGAAACAAATAAATAACTAAATAAATAAATAAATAAATAAACATCCGCAGAATAAATATGTTCAATATGATCTAGTTATTGATATCTCGTAGAATAATCCACTGTAGCCCCCATGAAAATGAGAAATCCCATTTTTGTAGTGAAGAAAAAAGATACAGAATCCATTAGAATTTGCAAAACTTCCGGCACAACTTATAAATTAAGCACACTACCTTTTAGAAACATTCGTAAACTATATTCTTCCATATTTCTAATATGCCAGATGAAAAGAATTGAATCACTGAGAGCTAAAAAGTGATGGTGGAAATTTTGGTAATCCAGGCTACAATTAAACCATTAAATAAAATGAACACGAAAGGCCATTCTATTACAAAAGATTGAGTCTCGATGATAAATTTTAATCAGTAAACGCCTCATCCCATTATTTAACCAGAGCTAACTTATCTAGAATTTCTTTTCGAATTCCATCGCCATTCTTGATAATTATATCAACGTTCGCGTTTTTATTCTCTGAAACTGCATTAATTTTCCTATATTCACGCCTTCCAAAATCTGCAGGGAAACGTCTCTCCAAAATCCACATACATCTCCGAGAGTCTCCCACATCTGCGGCTGCATAAGCAATCTGTTTTAGAATATACTCTACTAATTGGTGAAGTACTGAATATCAGTAGCATAAAACATTCAACTGTCTGGAGAATATTTCGATTAACTTTTAATTTTCACGAGGTATTTGTATACAATTTGTAAGCAAATGAAAAAAATTTAGGTTTATCGAAATCCTCTAGAAGGCATCATTTTTTACAAATTAAAATGTGCTTGATTTAAATACCCAAGTGAATAAGTCCTATGAGTGATAAGATGAGTTATTTAATAGATAATATCTCACAGTTTGTCCATATCTATTATCTCGATCCCATACGGACAGATTCAGGGTATAATCCAGTAAACACTTTCACCTGGGCAGTGGTACTTGGGATTTGCATATTTGGAGTTTTTAGGCTTCTCGAGAAGTTGGAGGTAAAGATCACACCTCGCTTCATTGCATCTGTCCTACCTTTCGTGCTTGCAGGTTCCTCACTGCGCGTTTTTGCAGATTCTCCTGCAGGTATAGTTCATCCACCATTAAGCTATCTGCTCATAACTCCCAATATTTATTTTATTGTCTTTGCGGTAACTATAAGTTGCCTCTGGCTTTCCATCCGGCTGCAGAAGGCAGGTCAGTTGAATGATTTTCATCTTATCTTTGCAGGCTTTGGACTTGGATGGTTTTTTGCAAATATGGTTATCCTCCTACATTTCGAACACTTGGTAGCCACTTATGTCTCCCTGTTTGTAATTGGGACAGGACTAGGATTGACCTTTGCTTTCTACCTAGTTGCCCGTTGTTTCCAATCCTCCATATTTTCAGACCCACTTAACCTCTCAATCCTGCTGGCTCAGCTAATGGACGCTTCTTCAACATACGTAGGAGTAGACAAACTAGGCTACTATGAAAAACATGTTGTACCTACTTATCTTATCCAGCTTACTGGTACCGCATTGGTTATGTATCCATTGAAATTTATTATATTTATTGGAGTTATTTACTTGCTTGAAACTCAGTTTGAGGATGATAAACAGTCCTCTAAAATGAAAATGCTTATCAAAATGACCCTTTTGATTCTTGGGCTTTCTCCTGCAACTAGGAATACTATCCGAATGATGCTGGGAATATGAATAAATATGTGGTTATTATTTTACTGAAGAAATATTATCTAATTTTCAAGTAATAATAAATGTAGGTAAGTGTAATTTTCATGATAATTGAATCCAAATTCATATTCAGATCTAAAATTAAATATTCAGTCAGGAATTATGCTCCTGCTAAATTTGACTGGATTACAAAAAAATAATACTATATATTTAAATATCAAAATTCATTTTAATAGTTTAGGAACATGAGGGAGCAACCTATTGCAAAGTACAGGCTTTATGAAAAGTCCATAATTTATTATTTCCACTGCGTGCATGGGAAGCCTTAGGGCACTGAGAAAATAGCTGTAAAAGGCGTATAATCGGTCTTTGAGGAAAGCATTTATTGATCTTTCTGTGTGAAAAAATGTAAATCTAACCTTCATATTTTATAAGATTCTTCATAGTAAATTGTTCATCCCCTAAGAGCATCTCCGAAAAGACAATAATGGCACTTATTGAAGTTATAATTAGTCTATTAATTCTTAGTATTACGGTTGTGCATGGCAAATTTTAATAATGACTTGATCACAACTTTTTTAGATAAACTAATGCAATCTTTTTTGGATTATATCTTTACTCGTTCATTTAAATTTTCATTTACTATTTCCAGTGTATTTTTAATAAAGTCAAGGTCGATGTCATTATACTCTTTTTTATAGTTATTTATTAATCCGAAGATTTTTTCAGCTAAATCATAGGGGCTACTATATTCATTCTCTTTTAGATTTATTTCAGTACACTTTTCAATTTCATCAAAAATTACTTCATCTCCAATTTCTTTCAGCGCAGTTTTAATATTAGGAATCTCTTTTTTCTCAACCTTTTCAATTATTTCCTTTTGTAGTTCAGCGGGCTTTTGTGACAATTCGACTATATCTTTTCTAGTACCTTTAATTTCTCTACCAAGAATTTTGTAAGGATTTATATTCGCATTATTCGCAACTTCATCTATGGCATTAGCAAATTTCTCTGCTTTTCGTACAGCATTAGGACTTACTTGGTATTTCTTTGCTATTTTTTTTTCAACTATACCATCAAGAGGTCTCATGGTGATCAAAGAAACTACATCTTCTTTTATTTTTTGTCTACATTCTTCTTTTTTTTCTTCCTTATACCTCTTTCCAATTAAATAGTTTCTCTGTTCATTTGTCATACTTCTTCGATTCAGTTGATTATTAATAATCCAATTTATCACTTCGACACGATTGTCAAACTCTTTTTCAGATACAGAAAAATCAATATTGAGCTCTTTGCAAATTAAATATCTATTATGACCGTCAATAATAATATTATTCCAACTAACAATGGGATATAAATCATCATACCCATATTTTGCAATACTCTCGATTAAGCCCTGAAATTCTTCTGGTTTCATCGGTGGTATTAAATTTTTAAATTCGGGATCAATTATTAGTTCCATTCTATTATTCTCCTTTATTCAGCATCTTTGAACCCATCGATTAAATTAGATTTTTGGTATTTTCTCTATCCTTGTCTAGTTCATTTCATAAAAGATAATATATAATAATTGTTTTTTTAATGTCATGATAAATTTTCAAGTACAAAAGTAAGATCATGAAGATCTATCCGAAAATGTTGTGACTCTATGTAGCTTTCACTTTTGGGAATACACTCAATTTTAAAGGATACTAGTATTGTAGACCTTTGTAACTTTTGCAATAGACACTATCGATTTTTGGGATCGGCTCTAAGTCCTGAAGAGCCAAGGAACAAAAATATAATAAGCTATTAAACAATGGTTATTACTCGGATACGTATGGGTGAAATATATTTCGTATTTGCAAATATAGGTAGTGTTAATTCTAGAAATTCTAGAGGAAGAATTCTTAGAGTCACCAGCAATAATTATTTGGTATTCCCCATAGCAGTTGAATGAAATGCTTTAATGAGCTGAGAATTATTCCTAAAAAATGAAAATTATAGTCTCACTTCATAAAGAAAAACCGGTTTGATTTCCTCTTTTCTTTAAGCTTTTTTAGGATATTAACTGTACTTATCTTAAATTTAGCATTAATAATTCAACTTTATCTTAATTTTGTTTTTTCAAAATATGACTTACGGTCACTTTATTTTTTTTATTTACTAGTCATTAACACACTATAAATTGGTATCGTTACCTCTATACATATGAAATAGACGACCATTTAATTATATAATAATGAGAATATGGGGTTTTAGTTTTGTCTAAACAACGTATTACGCTGGATTCACTAGTGAGACTTTTATATAGAGTCCTTATAATATAACTCTAGGTAAAAAAAGTCTTAAAACGTCTGAGAATGGCTTGTTTCTGATTTGACTCATATAAATCCCGCCTGCGTATAGAAAGAAACTAACTAAATATTAAATACAAAATTCACTAATATCAATTATAAGAAGTAAAAACGGTGGGACTTTGGCTCGTCCATCAAAACTTACTCCCGATATTACTAAACGAATCGGTGAAAATATTGTTATAGGGCTTCCCTATGATCTTGTTGCTGAAGCTCCAGGAATCACATATCAGACGTTCAATTTATGTTATAAACAAGGTAAGACAGAGAAATCTGGGAAATATTATCAATTCTATAATCCTATTAAAAAACGAAACGTTGATGCTGCAAAAACTCTTCTGGAATGCTTAAACTCAGCAGCTGAATCTGGAAACTGCCATGTTTGCATGTTTATCTTGGAACGGCGGTTTCCTGACGAATTTGGAAGACGGGTTTATAGGAAAATTACTTCAGTTTCAGAAAATAAAAACGAGAATTTTGAGTTAATTGTAAATGATGCAGATGATATTAGGGAAAAAGTCATAGAGAAGTTTGCTTTGGTTAGAGAAGATCAAGAGCCGTTAACTATTTAATATTTTTATACTAACCGTACCTATTTTTATTAGAATATGCTTCTCTTCTCATTTTATTCGTTGGTATAATTGTAGTCTGACTTACCAAAATTTCCACCAAATAATTTTATTTGTTTGAATGCATAGTACACATAATGTCGCATCTATTCTGGAAAATAGCTAATGTTCTTCCAATTTGAAGCACCTTGCTATGCGAGATCCAGTTCGTTATTAATTACCTAAAATATTAGAATGTTTAAATATATTTTGTGATAAACATTCAATAATTAACGACCGTTTCAGCATATTCATAGTTGTATAAAATCATTCATTGCAAATAACTGCAAAAAACCGGATTTTTTGATTAACCAATGAAGCAATACATATCATAAAAAAGTATTTTTATAAAATAATTTTCTCGAAATTGTCTTAATTTACAATGGGTATCAATAGGGTTCACTATAATTTACCTTGTGTTTCTCATACTTTTTTTCTATTTGCTAGCCATAAATCGATGAAAATGTGTATATTCCTATAAAGTATAGAAAAGTTTAATTCGCAAAAACATAGGCAGAAAGCAAAGAATCTTCAAATAATCTCCATCGCTCATAGAATTAACTTACTACAATCATGCAAAAATCTGATTTTCTAGTAGATGATCATGCTTCAAAATGTATAACTATAGTGCAGATGAATACTCGTTTATGAGATTTAAAGTAAGTATCCGTAAAATATCTCCAAATCCACTTTATACGACTATCAGTATTGTTTAGCATCGGTGCTTTATAAATGTTTCTCCATTGCAAACGAAACCTTTGCTAATTAGATGCATAGCCATAGAGGATTTAAACACTATACATTTCCAAACTTAAATATCGAAGATCGGATTCCCGATCAAAATGATCTGAATTCCAATAAAGCTCATTTTAGAATATCTTCTTTAGATGCTGAATTTATAGGAAATTTTGCAAAAGGTATTCTGTCTTCACCTGATTTTTACCTTAGTACCCAAGATAAAAAGGTGGAGTTTATCGTGAAAAGTATTGAGATGCTATCTAAAATAGGTTTCACTGAGTACTGTACTTTTAAAACACTTTCTTCTATATATATCAAACACAAAAGAAAGTTGGAGGTAAGTTTACAGCAGAAGATCTGTATTCGATGAACTCAAAGTTCTATGAAAACTTAAAAGATAACTTAATTGAAAGATATAATGAATTCTCTGGTCAGAAAATTGATTCAATTTTTTTTGAGATTAAAGTCACAGATTTCAAGAAAAAACGTGTTGTAATAAACAACAATTCTGGATTAAAGAAAGTGGGGTCAAACAAGGTTCGATAATTTTGAATTTAGAAAAATTCAGTGAGTGATCCGAAGCATAAACTATTCCTTAAGTCGATGGTGGCCGCAAATAATTTGCTTTTTCTAAATGAAAAGAGAATGTATTCAATAAAATTGAATTTTAATAATTAAGGTGTATTAGCCGAAGGAATTTTTATTTTTGGAATTTTTGAACTTAGATCTTTGGTTGCATATTTAATAAAAATAGTAGGAGATATTACCGCATGGAACAAAACATTAAGAACTTCTTGATAACTGTAGTTTGCTTCATCAGGTAAAGTTCTTATATCAATTATCCTATATAATTCAAAAGATACAGACATTAAACTGGCTGTATCTATACAGGTGTGGAATCATTTTTCGTTGCCAGAATAAACAGAGGATTTCGATAAACACCTAAATTTCTTCATCTTCTTATAAATAGAATATAAATAAGTCGTTAAAATCAGAAATTTCTCAAAATCCTTCTTTAATCATTTTTTTGAAAGTATCCCTATTTGTAGAAATTGTTTTGGATCAGATGAAATTTGAAAATAATAGCCAGATTATGTATCAAATCACAGGATGTATTGGGATCAGAAACATACGCTCAGTTTTAAGCTCGGAAAGTGATCCTAAAAAGGATATTGAAAAGAATTTAGAATATAATACAGAGAAAGATAAAGATACACATGCTTCATTATATCAAGAATCGCTTTCAATGTACAGAAGGCTTGGAGATGTGCTTGGAATTACAAGTAAAGTTCACCTTCGTACAAGTCATGATCTCAGTGTTGTCTATACACCAGGAGTTGCCGAGCCCTGCAAGAAAATAAGCACAAATTCGGATATGGCCTACATTTATACCATGACAAAGAATACCGTTGCTATTGTCACAGATGGGTCTTCAGTACTAGGGCTCGGAAATATAGGACCTTATGCTGCTTTGCCTGTTATGGAGGGAAAAGCAATTATTTTCAAAGAATTTGCTAATATTAACGCTTTTCCTATCTGTCTGGACACTCAAGATATTGAAGAGGTGATAAAGGCGGGTCAAGTACCTCTCCCCCGTCTTCGGAGGCATTAACCTTGAAGATATTAGCTCACCTCATTGCTTCGAAATCGAAGCAAGACTTCGCGAAGAACTTAATATTCCTGTTTTCCACGACGATCAGCATGGGACAGCCATTATGGCTCTTGCCGGGCTTCTTAATGCCCTTAAAATTGTGCACAAAGATTTAGTAGATCTCAAAATAGTAATTTCAGGTATCGGGACTGCAGGTGTTACAATTCTCAAATTTCTTATCAGGGGGCAGGAGCAGACCCTACAAAAATCCTTGCCTGTGACAGCAAAGGTATATTGTATGAGGAACGAGAAGAAGATATGAACGTTTTAAAAAAGGAGATCTTTAGGCTTATAAATCCGAAAAAATTAAAAGGTAACCTCGTAAATGCCCTCCATAACGCTGACCTTTTTATTGGAGTTTCTGTCGGTAATATAGTCACCTATGATATGGTTCGTTCGATGAAAAAAGATGCAATTGTAATGGCCATGGGAAACCCAATACCTGAGATTATGCCAGATACTGCAAAAAGAGCAGGAGCCAGGATCGTTGCTACATGAAGATCGGACTTTCCAAATCAACTTAACAATTGTCTGATTTTTCCGGGCATTTTCAAAGGTGCTCTTTGCACTTGTGCGAGAAAAATAACGTATGAGATTGAAATGGCTGCAGTCAGTGCTCTTGCCGGAGTCGTAACAATCAACGATCTTTGTGAAGATCATATCATCCTTGAAGCCCTTAACAAGAATGTGGTACCTATAGTTGCAAAAGCAGTTACAAATGCCTCCTTTGAAAGTTGTGTTGCTAGAAGATGTCTTGAAGACAATGCCTGATAGTTCAGACTTTGGCTGAAAAAGCTATTTTTATCAGAATCTTTGAATGAACCTCTGAAAAGTTTAATGCGAAATGAAGCTCTTAACAGTTTTTAGTTCGCTGACAATCAATAATAATAGTAATACTAGTAATAATAGTAACAATAGTAACAATAGTAATCAAAATGTCATATGAACTCCTAATATAATTATTTTATTGAAATTTTCAGCCTGAGCAAAAAGATGCAAATAATCATCTTATTAAGTTTTAATGAGCAAATTTTAGTGGGCTATTTTATTTACATATCCGCTATTGAACATGTTTTATCCCATAAGTTTGTAATCAGAAGCATCATAATGCACCAAAATAGATCTACTGCAATTTATTTTTGTTAATCTGAATATCCACGTTATATTTAAATATAATTTGTAGGTACCTGACTTAATGTTGGTGAGGCATAATTTCCATTATTATTGGTGTAGGAAATACTGTTTAATTAAATATGGATAATTTAGATAAACCCCTGGATATTATAATTCATTTATATACGATTTATATGTATATGGCTAAATGTTGGGATTTATCAAAATCCTCTCTTGTTCAATAGTAAATGATTGCACTTCGAACAAATATGAAGCTCCTCGAATAAAATACTTAAATAAATTAAAGTATACTAATCGTGCTCTTTTTTGGGCTAACATCTCTGATTATTATTCAACAGTTTTTGCTCGAATTTTGGTTTTCAAAACTGTCGAAAAACTAATAAGTGAATTACCATCGAAGACTCAAATAAAGTCATTTGAAGAAAATTCCATATACTCCGATTTAGCATCTATTATTTACTTCTAATCCCCTTTTGCTGTCGCTTTTCTCATCCTGTAATCTTTTTCACTCAAGTCAAGAAATATTAATCCCGAGATTTTGAAGGCCATTAAGTTTTGCGATATTGATTAGCAGGGGTGTCATCGACTCCACTGTGCTTGCCAGCTTAAGGGGGCCTCCATCAAGGGGTTTGAGGCAACCCATATTCCATGTGAGCTCCATAACCAGTTTTTTCGCTTCGGCATCATCACTGCATATCAGTGCGTCATATATGGATTCACACTTGACAATGTCTTTCAATTTCGCTGAAGAAACATTATGGAAGGCTGCGACAACTTTCGTGGATTCAGGAACCATTTTCTGGATAGCAAGAGCTGCAGAACCCTCAGAAGGGGGTTTATATAAAAAAAGATTTCCTTCTTTTACCATTGGGACCACAGGAGTGATAACAATTTTGCCTTCAAGAGCCCTCTGGATTTCATCCAGGAGGGGCGAAACATAATCAAAACTGATTGTAAGAACTATTATTTCGGCTGCTTGTGCAGCTTCAAGGTTTGTACTCCCTGTGATGGTTACTCTGGATATATCAAATCCACAATTTTCAAGTTCTGATAAGGCTTTTTTTGCGGCTTCATTTGCAGTTTCTTTGGACCTGGATCCAATAATTACCTCATTCTTTACACCTTCAGTCATTAGGTTTTGAAGGGCTAGTCTGAGTACCATTCCTTCCCCTATATTTCCGGTTCCTCCAAGGACAGCTATTTTTAGCTTTTCAGAATTCAATTTGAAAAAACCTCCAGTTTTCTATATCCTCTTTTTATATATATTCGAGAGTTAATATTATTTATTGAATTACTTATTAAGTTATGATAATAAATTTGACAATTTCAATATTCTTATAAGTTATTTGAATGTATCTAAGGAAAAAAGCTAAATTTGAGAAGAGTTTGATAAACATAAATTTTTGGCTGTTTGTTAATAAGGCTTATGAAAGCAATTTATTGAAATAGGGGGATTTATCAAAATTTTCTTTAATTGAGCCAGTTTTCTTTCTCTTCTCTTCCAGGTATCTTTAATATCCTGTAGAAATAATTATGGAATTCTAATCCTCAATTTCAAGTAAATTATACTTATTTGATGATCCCACTTCCCGCAGAATTACACAAAAATTCAATTTATTTTCTCAATATTCCAGTAGCATAAGGATTAATCTAATTTTCAATGAGTAATAGCGAGCAAATAGGCAAACAGATTTCACATTTGCATTCACCTACGGAATTTAGGATGTATTAATTGCAAGTTAATTTAGTTAAGGCTTGCATATTGTTTGTATCTTTGCCTAATTTCGATCAACACCGTGGAAACAGAAATAGATAGCTTGCTGATCTTTCATTAGGACGACAAACGGATTCTGATGATTAGGAGGCAGGAAGAAACATAGAGATAATTATCTTTAGGTGATGAACTTTCTATTTAAGTTTTCTTCGATTTTTACATAAATCTACTCAATAAGCAAAATCCCGATACATACAGTTTTCTCCGGCTTACAGAACTCAAGTGCAAGTCCGAAACCTTCCATTGCTTTCAGGAGATTTATTCCCACAGCTTCAGGTGCAAAACGCTTCATTTCTGGCTTTACACACTTTTCAAGGTTACATACTTCACATTAGTTACAGGGCCCAGGCCTCAGAAGATGTGCGAAGGTAAAGCCTTCCCTGAAAGCTTTCTGCTCAAGCTTGAACATTTTATAGAAAGCGTCCTTGCAAAGCCCTGACCATGCTTCCTGAATGTCGAAAATTTCTGCAGTATCGTGTTCATCTACCAGGAAAAGTGCACTGTTGTATTCCACTATAACCTTTCTGAACTCATCAATTGACATAACATAAGGTGGGCAGCTCGACCTTGTTCCATAATCTTTGCAACCGTAAGCGCACTTCAAAACAGTACGATTCTCAACCGGAATGTTCTTTGCATCCAGAAAATAAGATTTAAGTTCTATTTCTGAAGCCTTTTCAACAAGGTCCTTGTATTTTCCAAACATGATAATCCTTTCAAAAAAATATTTTCATAAGATTTAAGTTCTATTTCTGAAGCCTTTTCAACAAGGTCCTTGTATTTTCCAAACATGATAATCCTTTCAAAAAAATATTTTCGTTTCATTTTTGTGTAACTATAGGACTATAAGCACTTGAAGTATAAAATTAAGTACAGTAAACGCTGTTATTTAAAATTAGATTTCAGACAGTTAACAGTTTAATGTTATTAATTTCTCATAGGACTACAGAAATATATTTAATAGTCCCAAGCAAATATTATTTCTCAACGTTGTTTGGATCTTTTTTATCTCAGTTAGTATCGCAGGTGTGACACAGGATTAAAGATGCTTGAAGCAATACAGGACTTGCTCTTGGTAATTTAAACAAGTATGAAGATGCAATGGAAGCATTTGACAAAGCAATTGAAATTAACCCGCAAGATTCAGATGCTTGGTACAATAAAAGACTTGCTCTAACTAAATTAAATAAATACGACGAAGCAATGAAAACCTATGACAAAGCAATTGAAATTCACCCACAGGATCCAATAGCTTTGAAAGGCACAGAAATTTGATCTCAACAGATTAAATAAATATAATTTATAGATTGAATAGTTACTTAATTTTCATTTATTTTTATTCTTCGCGAGATTAATATAGTAACTTTTTAGCTTTTGAACAAAGCATATATTTTAAAAAAAGCTATGTATATTGGCACAATTAGGTAAAAATGCCCTATTATTTCGGCTTAAAAATGAGAAAATACACAGTTTTAGTCACAAAAAAAACTGTGCACAAATGAAAATCTAAAAACAGAACTTTGTTAACATAACAATTAACTCAGCATCCTATTTTTTGTAGTAAAATAAATAAAATGCAGAGTTGATTAAATTTTAGAGAATTTTCAGCATACTGTCTAATGTAAAAGTTATAGTAGATCATAATACCTGTTAGATAGGCTCTTAAGAGATAATTGGGAGAGTAATTCCCTTATCTATCCAACCAGAAATTTTGGTACTACCAATAAATGATAAATAAGTTTTGAATATCTCGCTATCGGTAATTCAAATACATCACAGTTTTTTATTTCTTATAATTGATATTAGTGAATCTTGTATTTAATATTTGGTTAGTTTACTTATGTATGAAGCCGAGCTCAGGACTGTTGGCATCGACTAGTTTCATGGATTCCCGTTCATAGCAATTCAGTCGCTTGACGTATATATATGTTATAATCGTCATGATACCTTTCCATAGAATATTAAGGCCCATAGGATTGCTAGTAACGTAAGCATTATTTTTGTTATAGTGTCCATAATTGATCTCAGCTCCTACACAGCAAAATGCAAAGAACGCTATTAGCAATGCGAACAAAATTAATTGAATTTCATGTTAAATATTTATTTAATTTTCTTCTGCAGTCAATCAGTCAAAAATCTGGGATTTATAAAGTACAAGAGCAGCCTGATGCCTATGCTTTTTCTTCCTTTAATTGAAAGTTGGTGGGATATAATAGTATAATAGTATTTATGTGGTTGAACTTAGAAGCTGCCTTAAAATTAAAGTAAATCAGTGTTCAAAATTTTTATGATAAAATTAAAATATTAGAGCAGAGCTATATCAAAAAATAATAAATTAACGAGTCAATGGCTTTATGACAAAAAGAATTAAGGAGATACGAGTTGTTCCGTTATTAGTAGTTGCAGCAACAGTAACAGCTGCGGCGGCAGAAGCAGCTCGAAAGAAAAAAAAATAAAAGTAAAAAGGCATAGATTTTTTATATACTTACAGTGATTTAATTTCTGAGACTTAAACACTTAAAATCAAAAATCAAATGCAATATAAGTTTTAGTTTAGATTATTGTTATACAAATCATAACATTTTATATAATTTTAGATATAGTGATGCTGATTTTCAGTTTAATTACTTCAGGCCTATCTGATGTATATTGATTTTTTATACATAGTTTTTTGCTATAAAACCTCGGTATGGGCAGAACTAACGAAAAAAACTACGTCAGTAAATACTATTGGCTCAGGGTCCTACTTTTTGCAGTGAAAGAAAAGGATAATCAAATTGCAATATTAGCCAACGTTTGAAATTTATTCCGTGAGTGAAATATATAGTGTTTAACTGATTCTACTTATTTAAAAATTTTAGTGCCATTCAAGCATTTGGTGTTTATTAAACTTATGTGGTGTTTTCGCCAGATTCTGATATTTGAATCAATCCAAATCAGAAGAGATTATAGTCTGGTTTTTTGAATAAATGACATCGATAAAAGAGTTGAAATGTATGATCAATAAACAAAAGTCGTATTCGATAGCCCTAGTTTCAACAGCTTTTGTTTTAATGCTAATAAGTATCACATATGCAGCGCCATTTGCATATATTACGAATTCTGGCAGCAACAATGTTTCTATAATTGATACCGCAACTAACACAGTTATAGTGTTTATACACCTATCTCTATTAACTCATAATATGTAGAATAACTAGATTAAGCGATTTATGAGATGATTAGTTTCCTTATTTGGCTCCCACTATCCTGAATACTTTCTTGAGCGGCATATTTTTTTTACAATCAAAATTTATCAAACTATTTGTTTTCAATCTTTCCCAAAAATGGTATTGTTCTTCCTTAATGCTATTGTTTTTTTTTATAGCTTTGAGGTTCTTTACGCTTGCTTATTGCGTATTTAAGCATGATGAATTTCGATTTAAATATAAGTTATTTGGCTTTATCAAACCTATCAAGATTATATTCAGAGGTTCTATACCCAAGATCAATTACTGTAGTTAGACATCCACTTTATCAAATCTCCAGAGTACGATGGATAGCATTACGAGAGCAAAGAATATGAGACCCATGAAGTACATCGTAATATCTGCTGTTGTATAAATATAATGGCCCCCCATAACAGAGAAATTAGTTCCTAGTGCAAAATACCGAATTCCATTTGAAAGAAGGGTTAAAGGGTTGAATATTGACAGAAACTTTAGAACCTCAGGAAAAGAATCAACTGGATATAGAGCATTGCTTATGAAAAAGAGAGGCATGCTGAGCAGAGTTAGAATAGACTGCATCCCTTCCGGTTGATCAACGGTAATAGCAATTGACCCTGAAAGGAAGAAAAATCCTAAGGTAAAAATTCCAACTAATAAAAAAATGCCTACGACTGAGACAAGAGTTTGAATAATATCATATCCTTTAAAGAAATTCATCCCTATCAGTTTCCCAAATATTATTATGATACCCGTCTGAATAAATGCCTTTGTAATGCTTGAAAGTCCAATGCCCATGACGATATTTATTCGTGGGATGGGACTTGCGAGAGTCTCTTTTAATAAGCTATATTTCTTATCAAATAGGAGAGAGGTACCCCCAAAAAGACTACTAAATAATACATCCATCGCAATTATTCCAGCTCCCATGTAGGTAAGGTAATCGACATTTGGAATCCCTGGAGTGTTTGGAAGCAAAGAAGTAAGTTTATCAAAACTCTTTGACATTGCAAGCCCAAAGAATGCAAGCCACATAACAGGCTGAATTAAGGAACTGAAGAGCGTTGATTTGAATCTGAAAAACTTTACCATTTCTCTCCAGTACACAGCACGGAATTCAAAGTTCATTTCAAAACCTCCGCAATTTTTATATTTTCATGCTGCTCCTCTAGTTCTTCTCCCCTTAAACCATGACCAGTGTAGTGTATAAAAACATCATCCATTGAGGGCTTTTTGATGTTTACTGTTGTGATCTCTATTCCATTTTGTCTAACCTTATCCATAATTTTTGGTAAAATATGCGTAACATCTCCCTCAAGCATCACTCTTAGGAATTTAGTATCTTCATTTACCCCTTTTACCGATTCAAGTGTCTTTAAAACCCCTGCAGCAGCTTTATTATCACTGGTTTCTAAATATATAAGATCTTCACCAAGCTGATTTTTTAAATCCAAAACACTCCCTGTCGCGATTATTTTTCCGTGATCGATTATGCTGATCCTGTCGCTTAGCTGATCTGCTTCTTCCATATAATGAGTAGTCAAGAAAATGGTAGTACCTTCTCTTTTAATCTTTCTCAAATACTCCCATATTCTCATTCTCGTCTGAATGTCAAAACCTACCGTTGGTTCGTCAAGGAAGAGGACAGCAGGTTTTGTCATTAATCCCCTTGCAAGTTCAAGCCTTCGCTTCATACCCCCGCTTAGGTCTTTAGCTAAGGTGTTCCTCTTAGCTTCCAGTTCAGTAAGTTTAATAAGTTCATTTATCCTGTTTCTTCTTTCATTTTTTGGCATTGAGTATATCTTGCCATGATATTCTAAGTTTTCAAACACAGTCATTTCATAATCAATACACATCATCTGAAAAACAATTCCTATTGATCTTCTTACTTCTTTGGATTCTTTTGCCACATTATACCCATTGACCTTAGCCTCACCCTTCTGAATTTTTCGAAGTGTGGTTAGAACATTTATTACTGTACTTTTACCCGCTCCATTTGGACCCAAAAATGAGAATATCTCTCCTTTTTTCACTGTGAAACTTATATCATCTACTGCTTTTAAGTCATTATATTTATGTTCAAGATTATTTACTTCTATGACATTTGTGGTCATTGGTAAATCAAGCCCCCCTTTACCAAATAGTATCTACATCAGCCACTCATACTAGACCCCCAATTTTGAGCAGCTATGAATTAACAGTTTACTTGTTGAAACTAGTAAGTTTGAATAAATATCTTGATAGTTTTACACAAGTAGTTGCATCTTCGAATGTATATATAAATAGGAAATATAACTTCTAAACTGATTTCTGAATGGTTCTTTGTTTTTGGATATTTTTAGGTACAGTGTATTTGATTGATTTTATTCTGTTTTGTAAAATACATCCCAATAATTTCGTAAATTTGCTTTTTGTAAGAATTTCGTTCCTTAAAATTAGGTAGTATAGAATTAAATCTTTAATATTTTCATGATTAAGTTTCCATTGTGAGAAATATCTGCTGTAAACTTACCAAGTACGGAAAACAATTTGGAGACTTCGTTTAGATAATTTGGGGGATAAAATAAATCAAATAATAGAAGCTGACCTACAATTCCCTTCTTCATCATGTATAAGCAAAAATCAAAATTCAGTTGCATTTAGTAGATATTAGATTTAATAAAAAAAATAAATCTATAAATAAATAGTGTCTATAATTATAATTCAACTTTACTATGTTTAAGGTAAGTACATTTGTTTAATTAGGATCTTGGGTACTTTTTAATATGCATGATATTACTAAGGCAACCATTAGTTCATACTAAAAAAAGCAAATTAATACTCAACGATTATTATTGATTAAAAAATGATTTGGGTCCACTAGAGGTATAGAAGATTTATCAGTCTACCGCTAAATAGTTTATCGTAGACGAAACTTGCTGAAAAAGGAAGTTTGCTTGGCCTTAAATATAAATATGGTTGAGAATAAAATCTCTTTCAAAACACAACAATATATATAAAAGAATAAATTCATAGAGTTAATACTAACAAATAATAGTTATTATCATAGTTGGCACACAAAAGATGCAGTTCAATTTTCAATGAGGAATTTGATATATTTTATCCGAACCAAAAATGAGACAAATTCTTGAGGAAATCGACAAATTCCGATATTTGATCGTATTTTACAAGTTAAATAGAGAAATATATAGTAAAAAAATATTTAATTCAAAAAATCCTCTAGAATAGACTGCGAAAAGCATGGATGAAGACTATTTCAAGATGGAAACTAAGGGATTCACCCTAAGTGTAATGCTCAGGCTGCAAAGTAGTTCTACCGGTTCCGTTGCAAAAAATCTAAAAAAAATATGTAAATCTATAAGTAATTAATAAAAATCAAAATATTCAAGGAAAATGTACTAACATTATAAAACTATACCAAACAGTTGATTAATGTATTT
>Ga0182014_10000595_pt1 | contig 48416 bp, 34 predicted proteins | sample 612S2DmetaG_FD_120489 | JGI IMG/M metagenome (GOLD analysis project Ga0182014, IMG submission 120489) | Permafrost microbial communities from Stordalen Mire, Sweden - 612S2D metaG | ecosystem: Environmental > Terrestrial > Soil > Wetlands > Permafrost | place: Sweden: Stordalen | collected... | reverse complement strand
TCCTTGGGGCACATGATGTGCCGCACCTTGGCGAAGATCTCCGGCTCGTGCTCCTTGACCCACAGCACCTTGGTGACGGTAAAGTTGGGCAGCGCCGGGTTGCAGGTGAGCTCGATCAGCCGCTCGTAGCCGATTTTCTCGGTAAGCCAGTCGCACTGCGGCTGGGTGCGCGTATCGCACCAGATCAGCGAGGGGCGCAGCACCTGGCCGTTCTCATCCAGCAGAACGGCGCCGTGCATCTGCCCGGTCAGCCCGATGGCCGCAATCGGCTCACGCGGCTCGGGCGTCGCGGCCAGCGCTCCGCGAATCGCCTCTTGCGCCGCGCGCCACCAGTCCTGCGGGTCCTGCTCAGCCCAGCCTGGATGGGCCGTCTTGAAGGCCGCATGTTCACTCGACGCACCGGCAATCAGTTTGCCCGCGCCATCCACCACCACGGCCCGCGTTCCGCCCGTGCCCACATCCATTCCAAGGAACCACATACCCGTTCTCTCCCTTGCGTAAATCGCTTTTCCCAGCGTTGGTCAGCATATCATCCCGGACCACGGCCGGAACAGGGGCGAGGGATCGAACGATCCCCGGTTATCGCCGAATGCGGACGCCCCAGCCGCAGGAAGGTAGGTGGTGAGCCGGTTTCCGGTTTGCCGGTAATCCGCCCGGAACCCGAAAACTTGTAGTTATCTCCGTTTGCAATCCTCAAAGAGTGAGTGGCTGGGAGTTCAGGCCCCGGGGCATGTTTTCATCGACCTTCCACAACAGTTGGCTATTCCGCGACCCTATTTTCTCCCAATCGGCCCGCAAATAAATTCTGCATTGCGACGTTGCCCGAATCATCTACTCTGCATCTAAATCAACATGAAGCGTACCCTGTTCTTTACCTTAACTTTGGCGCTATTTACCGTGATCGGCTGCACTCCGGCCCAGCGCAACCCCGACGCAATCCGGCAGGATGCAGCCAAAGCCACCGCTGATGCCAAACAGGATGCAAAAGCGGTCGTACAGGGGGTGGAAGACGGCCTCAAGACCAAAGGGCAAGTGAATATCAACAACGCCACGCCCGATCAGCTTGAAGCTCTGCCGGGAATCGACGCCGCGCGAGCGCGAAGGATCATCGCCGGCCGGCCTTACCAGAGTCCCGACGATCTGGTGAAGCGGCGCCTGGTTGCGAAGGCGGAGTATGACCGGATTGCGGGGCAGGTGGTGGCGCAGTAGCTATGGCGCTGTGGGTGCGGAATTCATACGCTTGCGATATTCGTTGATCTGGCGCGGCAACTCATAGAGGTAACACACCAGGAAGTCGAGGAAATCGATGATGTCCCTTGCGTCCTGTGGAGTTGGCGGGTGGCTCGGGTTCCACCGACAAATGAGGGTGCGCCCCGCCCGCCTGCCGATGCGATTTCAATAACCCAAGTCGTGAAGCTTCGGAGCCGCCTCCAAGGATGCATGAGCATGAGAACCTCTTACCGTTCCAGTCACATGCGGATAAGTCGCGGGCTCCTCTTGCCCGGTACTCTCGCTGTTGGCATCGTGCTCGGTTTCTTGTTGCTCTCGGCTTTTGCTCACGTCGCGCAAACCGGATTATGGAGCCGCTTCGCCGGTTACGTGACCGGTCGCAGCACCAGCATCGACGTCTCCTCCACCGCGGTCGTTGAGAAGATTCGTCAACTGTCGCGCCTTGAAACGGTTGTTTATTCGCTCGATAAAATCGTGGAGGGCAACCGCCAAAGCGCCTACTTGCCAGACTTCCTGGTTGGCGATAAGCTTCTTCTGGTCGCCCACGGAGAAGTGATCGCCGGCGTGGATCTGGGCCAGCTCAAGACGGACGATGTTTTCGTGAAAGGCGATGCCGTCCACATTCGACTGCCCGCGCCGCAAGTACTCACCACGCGCATCGATAACGGGCGCTCACGGATCTATTCCCGAACGACCGGTCTCCTGGTCAGCGCCGACCTGAACCTCGAATCCCAAGTACGCCTGGCCGCCGAGCAGCAGATTACCCAGGCCGCGCTCTCCGACGGCATTCTCGGCAAAGCGCGGCAGAACGCCCGGACCAGCGTCACCGCTCTTCTCTATGGATTAGGCTTCCACACAGTAGATGTGCAGTAGAATATCTCCCCGAGACGCGTGGTGTAGCTTAGATCTTCAAGAGCTTTGGCTCTGGCAAATTGGAGACTCCGACCATATAGAGGCGACCGGAAGTGCACTGGCCCGAGGCTGGGAAAGGAATATGGAAATTCCAGGTATAACCTTCTGCCCGGTTCGGGCGAGAAAAACCCCGTAAGGCAAGAAACTGAGAGGATAAGGACACGACTATGCTTGTATGCACTCATTGCCGGAGTGAAATTCATGAAAGTAGCAGGTTCTGCTCAGTCTGTGGCGAACCCGTTAACTTTGCTACGGAAATGCAACAAATGCAAAGCCACCCAGTATCCAACTATCCATTGCCCTACGACCGCGCCGCCGTTTCCGCAGGAGGTTTTGGTCAGGTCTTCGGCCTTGACCCGCGGGTTGTATTCCTAACCGCGGTTGTCGATACGATGCTTTTCGGCGGACAGTTCATAACTCTGGGCACGAGCTCGCTACTCTCCGTGCCGGTGGGTATCGTTCTTGGCGTCATAACTTATAAAGCTCAGAGACATTGGTATCGGGACGATCGAGAGTCTGCCATCATAAAAGGACTCATTGTAGCCCTGTTGACGGCCATCCCGACAAGCCTGCCTGGATTTCTTACCGTCCCATCGGGAATCATAGGTCTAGTCCATATTCTCCTCAGGAAAAGAGGAGAAAGTTCTCTCGTAATCGATAGGCGAGCCGGCAATTAATCGCAGCGCCTTCCGCGTCAATCCTGACGCAAACAGGAAGTTTCATTGGGAATCGCGGCCGATTCGGCCGGCTACTCGGGAACTGACCCATTACCGAACGGTCTGTTCGCTTTGGCAGCGATGTGCCTGGGATTGCTTGGTCGAAGGCTGTCCTATCTCGATGGGGCTCCGCCCGTGCGAGAGCGCTTAATATGGTTTGCATGGAAACAACGACAATTGCAGGCGTGGAAGTCTCCCGCATCGGTTTGGGAACCTGGGAGATTGGCGGGCTGGACTGGGGCGGCATTTCCGACGATGTGGCCATCGCAACCTGCCTCGGCGCCATCGAGCGCGGCATCAATCTCATCGACACAGCGCCCATCTACGGCCACGGACGCTCCGAGGAGATCGTCGGCAGGGCTATGAGTCTCCTTGGCCGCCGCGAGGACTTTTACATCGCCACCAAGGCCGGCCTGGAATGGAACGAGCGCGGCGTCTTCGCCAACTCGACCGCCGACCGCCTTCGCCTGGAGCTTGAAGGCAGCCTTCGCCGCCTGGGCACCGACTATATCGATCTCTACCAGGTTCACTGGCCGGATACGCGCACTCCCATCGCCGAAGTTGCCGCTCTGTTGGGCAAGTTCAAGAGCGAGGGGAAGGTGCGAGCGCTGGGTGTGAGCAACTTCAGCGTCGTCCAGATGGCGGCGTTCCGCTTTGTTGCGCCGCTCCACTCGAACCAGCCGCCCTACAACATCTTCGATCGCCAGATCGACGGCTCCATCCGGCGCTGGTGCGCGGCCAACAATGTAGCCATCCTCTGCTACAGTCCCCTTTGCCGCAGCCTGCTCGCCGGCCGGGTCCATCACGGCATGAGCTTCGATCCCAGTGACATTCGCAGCGTCGACCCCAAGTTCCAGGAGCCGCGCTTCAGCCAGTACTGCTCCGCCATCGAGCGTCTCACGGCCTTTGCCAGGGAGCGATACGGCAAGACTCTTCCGGAATTGGCCGTCCGCTGGGTGCTGGACCGCCCCGGCGTCTCCGTGGCCCTGTGGGGCGCCAAGCGCCCCGAGCAGCTCGATACTGTTGCCGGCGTCTTCGGTTGGAAGCTCGACGAGAAGGCCATGGCCGAGATCGACCGCATCGTCGAAGAGACCGTGAAGGATCCGATCGGGCCGGAGTATCTGACGCCGAGGGTGCGCGAGGGGTGATTCTTTGCAGACGACGCCTGCCGCAGAGCATTTCTCTTGTTGCTGTAATGGGAGAGTGCATCCCACCCTAGCCGCAAAAACAGGAACGCGGCGAGGGTGGGGCACCCAACTCTATACCTATAGGAGAAGTGCTCTAATTCACGTGGGAGCTGGAAGTCAGGGAGATTTCGCGCGCCAGCAGGTCGGCCAAAGCCTTTTCCGGGCAGATATGATGGACTTCAACCTGGCGCAACTCCGCTTCTGTCTCCACCGAAAAAGCCACGGTCATGAAACAGTCGAGGCAGCGGGTGTTGTAAGTGCCGTTATCGTTTTGAGTGCGGCTGTACATGGTCCCTCGGTGAAGACACGAGATTCCACGATGCTAGCCGTCTATTCATCTCCGCGACGTGACCTGTATCACGGGATTGTGTTTACCCCTTTTCCAGCGGAGCATTTCTCCTATGCCGGAAACTCAGAGTGTCGCTCCCTGATTGGGATTGCGCCGCAGTTGCCAGCAGGGGGATTGCCCGGCCTGAGGGAACAAGGAGACCGAGCAGGGCACGTCCATGGAGCCGAGATAGTCGAGCTCCTGCTTGCCGCCCTTGAGGGGAATGGTCACGAAGCGGTTGATCCGCACCTTTCCGCTGGGCGAGCCGCGCAGCTTGAAGACAGCCCAATCGCCCGCGTAGACGGCCACAAAGCCAGCCACCAGCACCACGCCCACTCGCAACAGCCAACGGTTCATCCGGTCCAGGCCTCTCTTTGACAAATGGGCTTCGTATCCAACTCAGAAACTCCAAGAACAAATCTTGATGCAAAGCGGCCAACAAAACCCCATTGATTCCATCGTACTTATTTGCGAGGTCAACGATCTGCGGAAAACTCGCAGCTTGACGCACCAACGGCAAAAATACCGCGGGCATTCGACTTCGCGCTGGAACCAAAATCCCGAATCAGGCAATGACCGGCAGCGTAGGCATCGAGCCATGGTCCTTGGCTTCTGCCACCACGGCGTCGAGGTGGGAGAGGACTTCAGGGACGGTCATGGTGTAGATTTCGCGGCGGGAATCGTAACCTTCGGAGATCAACTGCTTGAGGTAACGGCCGGCGATCTGGGCTGCGATCTGGTCGGTAACCACCATGCCACAGCGCTGCTTCTGCTGGACCCACGCCTGCAAGGGGAGCGCGATCCACAGAGGGCGGCCATTCACGTCGAAGCGCACATCGACGGCGTCGGCATGGCGGGTGGCTATGGCTACGATGGTTCCCTTCCAGCTACAGTGCAGGTCTTCCCCGCTCCAGCGGTCGGCTACGTGAAAGTCTTCGTACATGCAGCTAGGGTATCGTTCCCGGTAGACAAGAGCAAGAGAAGAGCCAATTGGGAAAAAATGCAAGATGCGCGGACGGCGCTCACTCCGGCAGCTTCTGGTCCAGCACTTCCTGGGCGCGTGCCGCCCGCCAACTGGCGAGCCGTTCGTACAGAGCCGCATCGGTCAGAGCCAGGATTTCGGCCGCCAGCAGCGCCGCGTTGGCCGCTCCAGGCTTACCGATGGCCAATGTGCCCACAGGAACGCCTCTGGGCATCTGCACGATCGAGAGCAGCGAGTCCAGGCCGTTCAGCGGCGTAGAGGCGATGGGCACGCCCAGCACGGGAAGCAGCGTCTTGGCCGCAACCACTCCGGCCAGGTGAGCCGCGCCGCCGGCCCCGGCGATCATCACCCGCAGCCCGCGCGCCCGCGCCGATGCAATGTATTCGAGGAGCTGATCGGGGGTGCGATGCGCGCTCAACACCCGCGCCTCATGGGGAATCTCAAGCGCGCGCAGAATCTCAACCGCAGCCGAGAGCACTTCGTAGTCGCTCTTGCTGCCCATCACGATGCCAACCAGGGGATGTTCGCTCATGGGGCTGATTATACGGGAGGCCGTGCTGGGGACAGAAGTGGAATGGGAACACCATCGCTACGCAGATTTCCGTTCTTCCGTTCAATGCCGGTGCCAGGCCTCCACAGCCACTTCAATCACTGCGAAGACCACGCTGGCAGCCGCAAGAAAGCCCTTGGCCCGCTGCCAGTTCTGCTCGTGCCGCTCCAGGCGCCGCTCCAGATCGGCGATGCGCCCGCCGCTGCCGTCGCCCATCAGGCCGGTCATTTGCGTCTTCAGCACGCTCAAATCGCTCAGCACCTGCGCCTCGAATTCATTCATCATCCGCATCCGCCGGCATTCCCTCTGGGGCTAAAGCCCGCGTTCATTTTGCTGCCATTTACGGCACGACTAAAGTCGTGCCCTTTCAAAACTTAGAGGTACTCAGAGCTTTCTTCACGAGGCCAGCGGCAGGTTGATGAACAATGCCGTCGAGAACTCGGAGTAGTTCGGCGGGGTCGCGCTGTCGTAAACCCTGATATAAAACCGGTCGTTGGCGGTTTCACGCGCAAAAGTCATATTGGGCAAGGTGGAGCGCGCCACCAGGCCGGGATCCTCGCCCGGCATGAAGGCAAAGTCCCGCCGCCGTATCTCGAAGCCTCCACCCGCAGGCGGAGTCACGCCGGCGTTGATCGACACCGTACTCCCATTCAGCGCGGTCACCGTGAGGTTAGTCAGATTTCCGAGGTAAGTGGGCGCGATCGCCGCCGGCAGCCATGCATCCCCGGGCACTGTTGCGCTGGTCTTGATGGCCAGGTCGTCGGCCCAGTCGTTGGCGAAGGCGATTGCGTACTCCACAAGGTCGGGATAACTTGCCCGATAACTCACCTTCACTGACCGCACCACCACCTCGGCGTTCAGGCTGCTCGAAGGCGCATTCAGCAGCAGCGCGTCGCCCGGCCAGACGTCGGCGGCAAAGCTCAACCTGTTGCCCTTGTAACTTCCACTCCACAGAGCGCTCACGCCGGACGCCGCCTCTGCAATCACCAGGGCCGCGTTCCGGCAGTCCGCGGAACTGCGCGCCGGAGGATTGCCGACCGAGCCGATCCAAACAGCCACGGCGGGCGATCCGGCCTGCGTAAGCGCCTGCTGGCTGTCGGTGTTTACCGTGCGCCCCACGGCTCTGCCCACGGTGCGGTAACTCACCGCGATCTGTTCGCCGGCCACCGGCACAAATCCGGTATAAAAGACGAGCTTTCCGGTGCGCTCCAGATGGCACTCGGCCGCCTCTTCCAAGGTGCCCACCCGCCGCGTGTACGGGCCGCCGTTTGGCGGCGTGCTCACCACCCAGCCCGATCCAAGATTGGTCAGGTTGATGGCGCGCATGGTTCCAATCAGGTTGATGCTACTGGCGGCCACCAGCGTGCACGTCCCTGGAACTGAAGGGATGGCGCCGTCGTAGAGCGTCACCGGCATCCCTCCCACTCCATTCACAAACTCCTGAATCTCCAGTTGCAGCTTGCCCTGACTCAGGCTCGATTGCCCGCCCAGTGTGATCGCTCCGCCGTCTCCGAATGAGCGGTAGATCGCTAGCGCCCGTTCGCTCTCAGCGCAGTGCATCCGCGTTCGAAGCGTGTACTGATTGGCTGGATTTATCGCATAGGCCGTTCCTGCAACTGTTCCGTCGATAAGCGGCTGCAAGGTTACCGCGCCGGTGCCCTGCTGCGCCGCCGCCAGAAAGCCCGCAACGCAAGAGGACTGCTTATCCATGCCAATGAAGAAGCCAGCCAGAACTCCGGTGCTGCCTGGCGAGAGAGTTACGCCCACGGCCTCCAGCAGCAATGTTCCGCCCATCTCCACTGGATCGAGCCAGCACAGCAGCGTCTCCCCGTCAATACCATTGCTCCCGTCCATCACCAGGCCACCCGGGCCGAGGCTCAGATAATTGGCGCCGTCCTGGCCGCCCCACACCTGTTCGTCGATCGCGCTCTCGTTGAAGAGTTCGTCGATGATTGTCGATTTGGATGCGGGCGGAAAGAACGGGTCCGCGGCCAGATAAAACTCGGTTGTAACTCCGTCGCCCAGAAAGTACTCGGTCACGTAGGCAACCGGCTCATGCTCTCCGCAGACAGTTATATCGTTCGCCAAGGCGCGTTTGACGCTGGCGGTGAAGGAGAGATTAGCCAGGTTCAGGCTGCCGTCGGTCTCGGTCAGCGGATGCACTGTGCCTGGAACGGCCGAGAGCGCCAGCGCCCCATTCACCGCGCGATACGCGGCACGCGCCATGCTCGCCAACTGTCCGGCGCTCTTGCTCCACGGCGCGCCCGGATCGGGTACAAAGCTGCTTACAGGCGCGCTGAGCGAAAGACCCGAGGTAGAGAGCGCCGTCGATCCGCTGTGCGTCACCAGCGCGGTCATCAACTGCCCAGCTGTCTCTCCCGATGCGCTTACGCTGGGCGGCATCAGCAGTTGGTCCAGAAGCAACTCGTCGCTCACGGCCTGGATCGCAATCCGGTAACGCGGCCCCTCGATCGCCAGCCCCGCATACTCCGGCAGCGGAGTTACCGCGATGTAACCGGTGAAGTAGACGGTGCCATCGTCGCCGGACACCGTTATAGGTTGATAGCGAGTGGGCGCCGCCAGGCTTCCGTTTGCCGGCAGGCTCAGCCAAAGCTGGCAAATGGAGGGTTCGTTCAGCTTGCGCTCGATCGTCAGCGGCCGTGCTTCATCGAGGGCGGCCGTGTAGTCCTGCCCCTGGATCGTGATCTTCATCGTGACTCTCTGACTCCGTGGCTTGTTAACTTGCCGGCTTGCTTATACCAGCGCCATCGGCGCCGGCAGGAAGCTCCGATAACAAAGCACATGCTCCCCATCCAGCGGATCGATAACCGGAAGCGCGAGGAACTGTCCCTTGAGCAGCACCCGCGCCTGTCCCTCTTGATGCTTGCTGTCCAGAGGAACGGCGGTTTCTTCCGCTCCGGCCCTGGCTTGCAGGCGCGGATAGTGGAAGAAGATTCTCTCTCCCTGGCTGCCCTGTATTACAAACAGCGCCGACCACTCCTGATAGAAACTTCCGCCTTCGCGGTCGACGAATCCAGTTACAGCTTGCAGCTTTGCGGCCGCCGCCGGGGCGCCGCCAGGCAGCGGCTCGGCAAGGGTAAGTCCAGTGGAGTTTAACTGCGAGACCAACCCGACGTTGAAGGTCACACGCCGGATGTAGTCCACATCGGTCAGCGCCTGCCGCACATACGCGCCTGCCACTGGCGAGCCAACAAAGCCCGTCTGTCCGGTGTAATCCACATCCACGGCTATGATCGAGCCAGCTGAGAACGTTGCCGCATCTGTTGCGGCCAGCGCCACAAACGTGGCCGTCGAGCCGCTTTGCGGAGTTACCGCCGGAGCCGCCTGCGCTCCGTCCGCCGCCGGGGCAGCCCCGCTCGCCGGAGCCAGCAGGTTCATGTGCTGTGAGCCTGTTGCCAGCGCCATGGTCAGCTTGGTCCAGCTTAGAAACTCAAAGTTCACCTGCGCCTCGAGCGTCTCGCGCACCTGCTCCAGCGTGCCGGCCGGAATGCCCGCCAATACAAGCGATGTCTTGCTTGCCGGCTTGCGCGCGAATCCCTGAATCCAACCCAGGTCGATCCACGGAGCCGGGGGCGCGTCCAGGCTGAACCCGCCCTGCTCCGCCGGATCGAAGAGCACCGGAGTCTGCGTCGCGCGATTCACCGGCGCAAAATACCCTCGAACCCGCCTTGCCACCGGCGCGGGAGCCGAAAACCAATTTGCCGCCATTTACTCCCCCTGCTCCTGATAGCTGTAGACCATTACCTTGGCCGACCGGCTTAATTGGTCGCGCTGAACAACGACTGGGCCTAGCTGCGGTTCGTCCCAGAAGACCTGCGTCAGCATCGCCGCAGGCGGAGTCGCCGTGTAGTCAAGCTTCGGTGTAAAGAAGGGCTGGATCATCGCCAGCAACTCCTCGTCCATCTTGCTCAACGACCGCCCGCGATCCAGGCCGCCGCAGCTCTGCGTTCCGCAGCTCTGATAGACGATCTCGCACTCCTCGGCAGCCATTGTGGACGCCAAGTCCAGGTCGATGGCCAGTCCCAGCCAGCGCAGCACGAATACGTCGTTGGGAAGCTGGTTGAAGGGCGCCTCCGCCTCCTCCACCAGAATTCCCGGCCGCACCGTCCCGCGCAGCAGAATCGTCCGCTGTGGATTGATCGTGGTCAGCCGCGTTCGCAGCGCCATATACAACGAGTCCTTCGCATTCTGCATGAAGTTGCTCCGCAATAGAGATCAGGGGTCAGAGATCAGAGATCAGGAAACGGCTTGGCGCATACTTCCATGTGCGCCAACTTCTGGATTTGTACATTCTTGCAATCCTTTTGCATGGCGATCATCTGACTGATCTCTGACCCCTGATCTCTGATCTCTTTCCTTTACACCGCTTGTTGCCGAGCTTCGCGCAAGAGCAACCGGTAGAGATAGATCTGGCCGAAGGCTTCGTTTGAAGCGATCGACTCAATCAGGTAGTCCTGCCCCGCCACCGTAACCGCCAGCGTCATAGCGAAGAGGGACTGCGACGAAGCCAGATCCAGCGCATTTACCTGCTGCTCCACTCCGGTTGCCGACACCAGAAGCTCCCACTTCGACTCTCCGCCTTCCTTCCACGCCGGCCGCAGCTTGCGCATGACTACCGGGCTCACCACCACATCGAAGAAGGTTGTCGCCACCAGTCCCAACTCGGACATGCTGGTATCCGCATTCGTGCCCGTCACCCGCAGAAGGGCCGTCGTTCCTGTCACGCTCCGCAACAGCGCATCGGCCAGCATCTGCGGCGCTCCCACGGAGTTGCGCGGCGCCGTATCGCTCATCGCTCACCCCAGCCTGTTCGCAACGTAAGGACGCAGCCAGGCCTGCACCGTCTCGTCCACCAGCGAACTCGAGAAATACTGCATCTGCATCGTGTCGATCTTTGTCTTGCTGGCGTTCAGCGCCGGCGTCGACTGTGCGTTGCGCACAATCTGCGCACACGCCGCCTTTACGTCGTCGCCGATCGCCGCCAGCCCCGCCGTATAGGTCACTGCCACCTCGTTGTAAGGCAGTCCCAGCACATTCCACGGCAGCGTCAGCTCTCCCGTGTTTGGGTCGCAGTCCACCAGGCTGGGATCGATCGCCGTCCACTGGCCGGGCAGTGAAAACGCCCATACGATCTCAAAGAGCGGCTCGTCCGGAATCTCCCCGCGCCGCGGCTTTGCGTACCGTCCCTCGATGTTCACGATGGGCGTTGTCGCCGTTCCCAAAGGTGCCAAAGGCAGATAGCTCAACATCGCCGTCTGCGATCCTTTCGTTAGCCGCAAGCGTTCCGTGTACTGGATCACATTCAGGTTCGGCCGCCTGCAGTAGCTGTTGATCAAAGCTGTGGCGGCCGTTATCCAGTCCGACGTCGTTCCGGCCGGCAATCCGTAATTCGGGTAATCCGCTGGCTGCAGATATGCCATACCCCACCCTTCCCTCTGTTCATCCGCTTCCGGGTTTTCGGTATCCCACCCTTGCGACAAATGACGTCGCAAGGGTGGGGCACCCAGCTAGCAGAACTCCGTATCGTTCTGTTGTTGTCTTCTTTTCCCTAGTCCCTGCTTTTCTCCTACCGGTCCACCAGAACCTGGTAATGAGCGTAGTTCGCGCCTTTCACCACAGGAGCGCCGAACTTGACCGCCACGTACTGGTAAGCCAGCGAGTTCGGCAGGCCAAGCTGGAAGATGCGCGGCGTCGGATCGCCGAGCCAGTGATACTCGATCAGATCCTCGGTCACGATATAGGCCGGCAACACCGCCGAGCCCGTTCCCGGCGTGCCTGTGTAGCTCAGGCTCCAATCGGGAATCAGCGGCAGATCGCCCGCCTGCGTCGACAGCATCTTCACCCTGAAGCCGCCCGTGATCTGGTCGGTGTTCAGCACCACGTTGTACTCGCTTTTCATCTCCTGATCGATCAGATCCAGCAGCACCGGATTGGCGTAGATCGCCGTGGGCCGCACATGATAGCCGTTGCTGGCCACCATCTGCGCCACCGTCGTCTTGATCGTGTCCACGATCTTCATCGCGGTGGTGACCGTCACCGTGTTGCCGCCGCCGGCAATCTGTGCGGCCGCGCCCATGTACTGCGTGGTCGTCGGCGTGCTCAGGCTGGTGTCGTTGCCGTTCCACAGAGCCACATCGTGCGCCACCATCACGCCGCTCACCGTATCCACCAGGTCTTTGGCCTGCAGATAGGCGAACTGCTGCTGCTGATTGCCCAGCTCGATGTCGAAGAGGTTGTAGTTGATCTGCGAAACGATCGCCTTCAGCGGCACGCTCCGCTCCACCCGCGTCGGAGTTACCGTTGCGGGCACGATGCTGCGCGGGTTCACAAAGCCGGCCGTGCCCGGATTGGGAATCGCCGTCTCTTCGAAGAACCGCGATGGATGCCCCGTTGCCGGAACCTGCTTGATGCGCTGCCCGAAGGGGCTCGACCGCCGGCAGATGTCGAATATCTCGGTCTGATACAGGGGAACTTCGATAGCGCCCGGCCCGATAAAATCCGCTGCCGCGTGAATGTCTGCAAAGGTTGCGTTCATAGGCTCTTTCCGCCCCCTCCCTGGGGCCGTTTCTTGAGTGATCAGTGATCAGTGTTCAGTGATCAGTTAACGTCGATCAGCAGTCAGGGCAGTGATCACAAGCAACTGACCACTGATCACTGACAACTGAAAACTGCTTTTACGCGATCGATCCCGCCCGCAGCAGTTGGGTCTTTACCGCGATGCGCTGTTCCAGGCTCAAACCGGCCAGCGCCGCGTCCAGTGCGCGCACGTCCACCGGACCCTCGCCGATTCCGTGCTTGGCCAGCATCTCCGAGGTGGACGACGGGATCGTCCTGCGCAGCGGATTCAATACCGTGGGCGCGCCCGCGGCCTTCAACTCGGCCAGCTCCCGCTCGGCCGCCGCCAGCTTTTCCGCCAGCTCCAACTCCCGCCGGTTCTGCTCAACGGTCGCCGAAATCCGCTCCACCTCGCCCGTCAGCGAGGTCGCGGCAGCAACCCGCTCCTCCAGCCAGTGCAGCGTCTTCTCCAGCTGTCCTGCCGCTGCCTCCAGCCGGTCTGCAATCTCTCTTTCTTCCATTTTCATGACCTTCCTTTCTTCAGTTGTCAGAGATTAGTTGTCAGAGATCAGAGATCAGAGATCGGAAATCAGAGATCGCGACTTGCCGATTTGCTAACTCCGCCAGCCCCGCTAACTCCGCCTGTCTTCTGACTCGCTTGCCCCGCTAACTGCTAACTCGCCATACGGAAGCTTGTCGCCCGGTAGGCCGCCTTCTCCCGCAGCAGAATCGCCGCTCCGGTAAAAGTCACGCGGGTCAGCTTCCACACCTCGGCCCGCATATCCTCGACGCGCGCATCGGCCAGTTCGTAGCTCATTCCCATTGCCTCGGGCGACTGCGCCTCGATCGCCGCGGCCACCTCGGGAAAGTCCCGCGCGTACAGGTACCCGCGAACCACCAGCCTCTGGCCGATCAGATCCGCCTCTGTCAGCAGCCCGATCTTGCGCCGCGCATCGTGTCCATCCCACCCCGGCCGGTAGTCAACCGCCATGCCAAGCAGCGAAGGTAGCGCCTTCTCCGCTGCCTCGTACGTCAGCATTACCCGGTGCCCGCGAGCCCCGGCCGGCGCCTTGTCGCTGGCTGCATTCACCATCGTCAATACCCCCTCGAAGGCCACCCGGTTGGGGTGTCCGTCCACATGGGGAATCCTCACCGCCATTGCTTCCAATCGCATGCGCTCTCCGCTCCACGAGGAACCAGGGACTAGTCCCTCAGTCCCTAGTCCCCAGTCCCTGATCCCCGTTACCTGCTGCTTCGCCCGCTAACTGCACCGCCTCATTCTGCCCCAGCGGCCCCAGCCCCCGCATCGCTCGCACCTCGTTCACCGTCAGCACGCCGGCCTGCAGCAGTTGCACCTGCACCGCCAGCTCCGTCTCCTCGTCCCGTGCGTTCAGATCGTTGAAGACAAACTCGAACTCCCTCCATCCGATGCATTTGCCGAAGAGATCCCGCGTCAGGTGACCGGCCAGCAGAAGCGCCAGTGGAGAAATCGCCCCGCGAAAGGCCTCGTCGGTCATCTCCGCGGCCGTTGACTGGTTGACGTCCGCCTCAAGCCCCAGCATCAGCGGCGGCAGCCCGAAGGCATTGGCCACCATGCGGATCAGAAACTCCTGCCAGGCCAGCCGCATATCCGCATCTGTTCCCTGGGCGAAGCGGAGCACCTCCGGCTTCTGCTCGGTCGAGATCAGCGGCACCCGCCCCGTCCCTTCGATCTCGTCCTGCCACCAGCGGATCAGGCGATCGTGCTGCGCCGGCGTGGCCTCGTTCAGCCACAGCGCATACTGCGCCACCGCGTTCGAAGCCAGCTTGCCTGCGAAGCGGTGCGCGCTCAGGAACTGGTTGACGGTCTCAAAGGCCACCTCCAGCGGTCCCAGCCCAAAGGGCGTAAAGCTGCGCGGATTCATGCGCACATAGATCAACTGGTCGTCGCGCAGATCCACGGCGGCCGACTCCAGTTGCCCCGGCATTGTCTGCGCGTACCGCGGCGTTTCCGCCTGCCCGTCCCAGCGCGCATTGATACGAATCGAAGCCCCATCCACCGGCCACAGCATCGCCGGCCGCTCCTCGTCGCCCGTCGGCTCCATCTCGATGGCCCCGAAGCCGCCCACCAGCGCGTCCTCGATCACTTGCTCGATCAGGGTTCTGAAGCTGTCCGCCTCGTTCGGCTCTTCCAGCACCCGGCGCAGCGCCCGCAGCTTTTTCTCAACTAAAGCCACATCCTGCCGCCGAACCCCGCGCCGCACCCGCACCTGCCAGTCCATGGCCGCAATGCGGTCCTTGATCACGTTGATGGCCCGCCGCACCACCGGCGTCTCTGCAAAACGACGCAGGTTCATCGGAGTCGGCTTCGGCAGCAGCCTTCCCGGAAACTGGACCGGACTCAAGATCGCGGGCAGCGCCAGTGTCCGCCGCTCCGCCTCGGCGGCTGCTGCGGCTGCCGCCAGACCCGTCTTCCGGTCGCCTCCGCTCGCCTGCCGCCAGATCCTCCGCAACTCTTCTGCTACCCTCACGCGCACCTTCCTTTTCCCGCCGCCCAAAAAACAAAAAGGCACAGCCCGGAAAGGGCCATGCCTCGTTTTCACCAGAGATCAGTGATCAGTTGTCAGTGGTCAGTGGTCAACTACCGGCCGACAGAATGTGACTTACTACCGCTTAGCTTCACAACAAAATCGATCCTACCGCAAACACAGGGAATTATCTGCAAGGCTCAGCCGATAACTCTCCTCTAACTGCTATTTGGATGAAGCAATGAACTGACCACTGACAACTGACAACTGTCGTTCACACCCGCAACTCGCGCCGCGCCGTCTCCGCCACCCGTTCCAGGTCCGAGGTCGTCAGCACCCTGATCTGGTGCTCCTCCATCGTCTCCACGCCGAAGCGGTACATCTCCAGCCGTTCCGGCTCCTCGCCCGTCGCTCCCAGCCTGGCCGCGGGCTCGATGACTGCGGTCAGCTCCAGGCCGGCCTTCTCCACCCGCTCCACGCCGGCCCGCAATCCCGCCGCAGAAAACGCCAGCACCTTGGCCATCTCCACCCCCGGCTCCAGGCTCACCGCATGGAACATGCGGATCAGCCCGTTCGGCCGGTATCCCAGGTCGATCCGAAGCGGATCCCCCGGCCGCGTATACTCGCTGGCCGCAATCCGCTTGCGAAGCAGATCCCACACCCCGGCCCGCTCGAACTCCGTCCGCATCCGCGCCTGGATGCCGGCGCGCCCGCTCAGGCGCGCCACGCGCTCTCTGGGGGGCGGCTCCACATAAAGCCGCATCAGCTCTTCCAACCCCGCCGGAAGACTCTCGGCCAGGTAAGCCTTCCGCTCAGTCATCTGCACGTTCAAAGAGAGCGACTCAGTCAGAAGCCGCATCAGGTTTCCATCGGGCTCGGCCTCGAAGCGCCTGCGCAGCTCGCTCTCCATGCCCTCCAGCAGCGCCGTGTCGGCATCGGGATCGAGACAGCGCACACGGCGCCAGTCGCGCGTAAACCGGACAAGAACCGGCTCAGGGCTGGCCGCATCGGGATTGGCCTGTTTAGGGCTGGCCTGCTCGCGCAGGATCACGCCAATATGCACATACTCGTTCCGCACCGCATCCGGCACATACCGGAGCAGTTGAAACTCGCACGCCCGCCGCTCTCTATTGCTACCCATGCCCAGCATCCGTCCGTCCAGCCCTTAGCTTTTAGCTCATGGTTGCAGCTAGCAGTTGTCCAAGGCAAGCTGCGATTCTGAAAGCTGAGAGCTAACAGCTAAGGGCTAATAGCTGCCCTTCAATTCACCCTTCCAGCAATGCTAGTATCCCACCGGGTTCCCATCCAACCTTCTTCTTCACTCTTTCCCCTTTCTCCCCATTTCGGAAACGGCCTTCTCTCCGACTTCCCGAAGGCTTCGATCAGCTCCCGGATCCGGCTGCGCCGCTGGAGCAGCTTTTCCACCAGGGCTTCCATCTCGCTCAGGTCGCCGCCATACCACTCCGGTGGTATCTCGCCGGCCGCCGCCCAGGCTGTCTCAGCGGGCAGAGTCTCCAGCCGAGTCAGCCAGGGCTCGAAGGACTCCCATCCCTTCACCTCTCGGTATACGTCGTTGCGATAATAGACTCCGCGCAGCGGCGCATCTTCGAATCGCCACTCACCGGCGTGAAAGCAGTAACCGAAGTCGATGAAGACCGCCCGGTAGCGCTGCTCCCGTTGCCTGCGAACAAAGACCGCCTGCCGCCCGTTGGCGTTCCCGGTCCACTTGTCCAGAGCCAGGATGCCGGCAAAATCGCCCAGATTGCGCACCTCGGCCATCTGCTCCTCGGGCAGGTAGTCCACCACCTGGCCGGGCATCAGCCCGCCCACAAACCGCGACCCGAACTGCAGCCCCGGCTGGCACCGCACCCGCGTTCTGCCCAGGTCGATCTCCAGCTCCGGCGTGTTCTCCACCAGCCAGCTCGATACCTCCACCAGCTCCGGCTCCGGTACCGTCAACCCGGCTGCCGCTGCCAGACGCGTGGCCAGAAACTCGTTAGCCAGAACTCTCGTGTGCTGCGGGTTGTTCTGAAACTTCACCACATAGGCGTGGCCGTCCGCGCCCAGCATCAACTGGCCCTGCGCGCCGCCCCGCATCCGCCGGATCTGCTGCACCGCCAGAACCGCCAAGCCCGTCCCCCGCCATTTCTAGATTCTTATCGAATTCTAAGCGCTTTGACCGAAATTCTCTGCAAAGTCAGCTCTTAACTGTTAGTTTTTAGCCTCTAGCTTAAAGCCAAAGCTAAACAGATATGCTTGTGCTCATGTTCGGCATGGCAGCTAAAAGCTAGGAGCTAAAAGCTAAAAGCTAACGGCTGCCTTTGCCTCCCAGCAGCTCCGCCCTCGCTCCCAGCCCGATCGCCATCGCCATCACCCGGTCGTCATGCGTCCCCGCCCGCGCCCCGCTCCCGCCATTCGCCAGCCTGATAAAGCTCCTGCATTCGCCCAGCAGCTTCCGGCTCTGGAATCGCTCCGGCTGCTCCACAAGTCCCGCGCCCAGCTGTCCCAGCACCGCCGGACGGCTCATCGAAGTTGTCAGCCACCCCGTCTGCCCCGCCTGGCGGTAAATCCGCCGGTATCCGCAGACCGTCTCCGTCATCGCCAGCACGCCGCTGCCGTGATTGTTCCGCTCCACCACCAGCCACGCCTGGTTGTACTCGGTGGCCAGCGCCGTCACCAGACGCGCCAGCTCCAGGCCGCCCACATGCCCGGCAAACTCCGCACATTGCAACCCCGTCTCCATCTCCAGCACCTGTGCGGCCGAATAGTCGCCCTCGCTGCCTCCCCCGGCGGGGTCTACGGCCACCAGGTACTCCTTGCCTTTCACCGGCGGCAGCCAAACCTCCAGCTCACCATTCCGCCGCCGCTCGGCAGGCTCCGGCGCCGCCGCCAGACGAGCCTCGACCGCCGCCAGTTCGAAGACCGAGTTCCCGCTGGCCAGAAAGCAGCTCTCCTCGTCCTCGGCATACTCCTGCCGCGCCAGCCCGCGAAAATCGTTCCGGATCTGCCGCCGGTATCCGATCTGCTCCCGGTCCAGGCGCTTCCGCGCCATCAGATCGCGCTCTTCCACGGTCAGGGCAGCCTCATCCACCGCCTTCGCCCGGTAGCGGCGCTCCATCCACCAGGGAAAGAAGTGCCGCACCATCCTCGTCTCGCCGGCCTTCTGCCATTCCTCGTGGAAGCAACCTCCCACGCCCTCCGGAGTCGATTCCAGAATCAACTCCGCCCCCGGCGCCATCGACGCTCGCAGTCCCGCCAGCGTCTCTGCCGGGTCTCCCGGCCACCGTGCCAGCTCCGAGCAGTGAAGATTCTGTACCGTCAATCCCCGGCCCGCGTTCCGGTCCCCCGCCGACACCACCCTGTACTGCGCATCCATCGCCGGAAAGACGATCTGCCGCACATTGGCCCGCGAAGTCTTTAGCGGACCCGCCCTCAGTTCTTCCGGCAGCCAGTCTACAAACCTATGCACAATGCGGAAGATCTCCTCCGCCGCCTCCCGCGTGTGCGCCACCTCCAGGGTCAGCGTCCCCGGCTGGGTAATAGTCTTTAGGAAGAACCGCGCCGCCGCCCAGGTCGTCAGCCCCATCTGCCGCGCCTTCAGCACGATATTCCGCTCACCGCGCCGCCGCTCGAAGGCCTTCTGCGCCGCATTCGCCCTCAGCGGAGCCGTCCACCCTTCACGCGTCCTCACCAGCAGCAGCCGCTCGGCCAGCGCCATTCCCACTGTCTGCCCCCGCAGACTCATCGGCCGCTGATCCAGAATCCTCCCGAATCGCTCCAATTCCTCCCGATCCAGCTCTTCGGCGCGCAAATCCCGCTCACGTGGCCCTTCCGCTCTCGCCTCTCCTGCCTTTGCCACGGATCCCCGTTCTCCTCCCTCCCCGCCTCTCCGCTCATTCAACCTGGAGTCAATCCCGTCTGTTTCCCCGGAATCCGCCAACTTGCCAACCCGCCAACCCGCCATCCCGCGAAGCGGGGCCAATTCGCCACAGTTTTCGTGACTCCGTCGCTCCAACCTTCCGATCCAAGTCGCATGAAAAAGCCGCTGAAAACAGTCGTCGGTGTTGGGTGCCCCAGGTCCCGATTTTGGGACCTGGGACGGCTTGAACTCAAGGTACAAAATCATTTGGTCAGAGACCATTTATTCTTGTACCAACGTGGGTGCCCCACCCTCGCGGCGTCTCTGTTTTTGCCGCTAGGGTGGGAGGGACAAAATCATAAGGTCACAGACCTAGTTCCCCCCGCACCAGTACTTCACCGTGTAGGCCGTGCTTGCCGTCAGCGCCGTGTTGGCCGTCAGCGTCAATGCGGTCGTCGATTCGGTCCATGTCGCTGTTGTTACCCGCCCAACCCCGCTCTGCAACACGTCCACAATGCAGTTTGCCGAGTTCGTGCGTGTATTCGGGAAGCTCAGTGTCGCAAGTGTTCCGGTTATCGTGCTCGTTCCTGTCGTCAGCGTCACCGTCCCGCTCACCCCGTCGCAAACGTGGCCGCTCGCGCAGGCGATAGACGGGCTTGTCCCCGCCGCAACGCCGGTCCCTGGCGACATTGCGCCCGACCCCATCATGAACTTGCCTGACAAGAATCCGGTCGCCGTCGTATTTCCGCTCGATGTCACCGATAGCACAGCGGCCGGGCTCGATCCTCCGCTCTGCACCTGAAAGCCCCCGCTCCCACTGTTAGTCGTGCCGTTCACCACCACCGCATTCGCCCCGGCTCCGGAGTTGATCAGCGTCTGGCCATTTTGGTAGAAGATCTCACGATCCAGCGAGTTCACTACATCTGTCAGGCGAAGGTAGTTACTCGCATCCTTCTTGAATTTCCACTCCGAGGTTCCGGCGTAGTTGTTCCACCCGAAGGCGCCGATCTGGTCTGTCCCCGCGCCAGGCTGAATCACCACATCCTGCTCCGCCGCCGCATTGTTGGCAAAGGTTGTGGCATTGCCCGTGAACGTTGGCCCGTTCGCCAGCACAACATTGCCCGTGCCGGTCGACGAAGCCGCCACCGCCAGCGAAGGGTTGCTGGTGGCGTTCGTGATCGTCGGAACAAGCCAGGAAGGCCAGCTTACCAAGGGCGCCGCAAAGGACGATACCGTTCCTGTTCCGCTGCCGCAGACCGTTCCCGTGTTGGATATAAGCCCGGCGCTGTTGATTTGCAGGCAGGAGTTCCCGCTTGACGCCGCCGCTCCAGTATCGATCATGCTTGGCGCGGACAATCCCTCATGCAGCGCAATCCCGGACTGCAGGAAATCGGCTACATCGGTGGTGTTGCCTCCGCTTCCTGTGAAAGCGTTGATTGAGACTCCAAGGTAATCCACGGAAATGGTGCCGCCATAAGTTCCATTCGTGCCCGATTGACCTACGACGATTCCATTCCCGAACGCCGGATTGCCGGGATTGTAATCCTGTTGCATGTAATTCGGGTTGGAGATGCATCCTGCTCCGCAAAGAACGCCCATCCAACTGCCGGGAGGAAACCCCGCGATCCCGTTTATTCTGTCCATTCCCCAAATCGGCTGGAGAATGCTTCCTCCTGCAAACCACTGAAAATCGCGAATCATCGACGAAGTATAAACATTTCCATCTTGGGCAAGGACAACTCCGCCCTCCTGGGTGGCAGAACTTCTATAAGGATCGGTACTTAGAGTCGTGCCGCCCTCGCAGCAGCCAAGATGCTCAATCTTGCCTGATCCAATCACGCCATAGTACCCGTACCGGCTAGCTTCCTTCACTTGAATATTAGTCACATCGTGAGTATTGTTACCGCCGGTATTGCGCGAAATCTCAACCAAGCCGCTCGATGTAGTGCCTGGATAGCACATCGTATTGGCGATAAAAGACAATCCTCCTAAGGTAATTAAGTGCGAAGTCTGACGCTGGTTGGGAGTCTGCGGGAATGTGCAATTCTCAGGGAAATCCGTGCTGGACGCGCTGAACTCCGGGTGCCAGAAGGTATTGGCGAACCAGTCATCGATAGTAGAGGCCACCGAATTGTGCGCCATGAGCCCAACTATGAAATTGTCTTCCTTTTGCGAGTTCATGAAACCGCCATTGTCGTTTGGCGAGTCTGTCCTTGTATTCCAAGTCCCTCCCACAATCATTGAAGCGTACCCGTAGAAGGTCAAATCCTGGAACACTGCGCCAAGATCGGTGGACCCTGTTACGATGCCGATTCCGCCGTTGAATTGGTCGTTGCTGATCTTCTCAAAGTTTATGGAGAGAGGAACACTGATTCCAACCATACCGTTTTGAAGATTCAACCCATCGATAGAGCCATAGTCCAAGAATCCCGTAACAGCCCCGAACATGGCCGGTTGATTATAGTCCGCGGTTTTCCAATCCCACGCTCCATTCAGATTGCTTACGGCGCCGCCATTCCCGGCATTGACCGCCGAACCCTCCCAATTCACACTGGGATACATGGCTACTTGCACGGGAATCTTGACGGGAGCCAGGGGGGTCACGTTGACACACTGAGCATTCAGCGAACTTCCGCAGAGATAGTCTCCAAAGACGACTGTCGGTGCTCCGCTACACCCCGAACCTGTATTGGTCCAAGAGATGCCAGTCACAGCGCCGGATGAGTTCGTAGTAGAAATGCCTTTTGCAGTAATAGAAACTCCAGGAACGTTTAGATTGCCCGTATAAGGACTCAGCGCGGCGCAACCCGTTCCCCCCACACCCCAAACATCAATCGATGAGCTTGCTCCATACCCTCCGCCTCCGGCGGTGATATTTGTGGAGTTGATTGAGCCAGCGGAAACGGTAACCGTCGCGGTTGCTCCATCGCCGCCGATGGCAGGAACACTGAAAGTCACAGACGATGATGCAATACCATAGCCAGCATCCACAACAGTAGCTGTTGTCGGCACTCCGCTTGAATTGATGGCGACACCGACCAGCGCATTGTTGCCTGGGAAAATCTGAATCGTCGCATTAGGCGTGTAGCCGGTTCCGCCGCTCACTGTGCAGCCGGTCAGCTTCCCGCCAGAGGCCGTGCAGGAAACCGACCCACCAGAGCCACCCGCTGGCGTCCCGTAGGTTCCATCATCCGACGCACCGGTCAGCAGGTACATCGAGTTGCCGTAGGTGTCCAGGCCCACGGAGGCCATCAGGTAGTTTCCAGCCGGGACTTTGCATGTGCCGCCACCAGGATTGGAAGCTGCCGCTACAGCACAGGCATTAAACGCTGGAACATTATCCGTGCCCCAAGAAACTGTCAAGTAACTAGCCGCAGTCGTAGCCGTCTGATTGAGCACAACGTGATGCGAATCGCTGCCAAGTGCGGTAATCGTTGCCCAGGTTCCGGTGGTCGCGAACGGATAAACTACCCAACCATTGAAGACCACCGCGTTCCCAATATTGGAACTGGTGAACGTCGCGCTCGGCACATTGAGCACATTGCCAGAGATCGAGGCTCCGCCGGCGGACTGCCAATCGGCCTTTGCGCCAAATGCCAGCACGCTCAAGACTGTTACGGCCGCGTTGGCGCTGGCCACTTGATGACCCGTAGGAAGATCGCCGCTGGTGATGGTGCCGCTTGGCAGCGCATTTGTCCCGCTTATGGTCGAGCCGGGCGCTGCATAGTAGGCAATCTGCCCCGCCGTTCCCGAGTTTATCGCGCCGTTGACGCTGCTCGATCCCGAGCCGCATGCCGATCCTGTATTCGAGACATAGCCGGAGTCGTCAATCTGCAGGCAGCCGAGGCCGCTGCTCGATGCTAGCCCAGGAAACTTGATAGCATTCGCTGCTGTGAAACTCGCGTACAGCGTGCTGCTCCCGCCGCCATAGATGTTGAACCCTGTCCCGGAGCCGCCCTCGTAATTGACGCGCACTACTCCCGACGGATTCGATGCATTGACATATGTATCGCCGCTGTTGTTGCTCTGGTAAGCCTTGAAGCTGTCCAGCCCGCCTACGGCTGAATTCAGCGCCCAGTTATTATTCTGATCCTTCACCATGTACCACTGGCTGTTGCCGTTCCAATCCTTGTAGATCAGCGATTCCTTCTGGCTCGTGGTCAGCCCCGCCCAAAGAAACTGGTCGATCTCCGCATCTACCTGGTTCTTCACCATCGTCGAATTATTGAATGTCGATACCCCGCCCACCTGAAGCGTCCCGTTGAACCGCGTGTTCCCCGCGTTGTCGATCGTCGCAACCGTGGTCTCGCTCGCACCGCCCGACCCGATAACCACCCCCCCGGTTCCCGAATTCGTCGAGCCGTTCAATACAATTGCGCCAGTCCCAGCCGAATTGAGCACTGTCTGGTTATTCGTGCTGCCTGCCGTCGTAATCTCCGCCACTGCATTGGGCGCTGTGGTCTGATTCGATCCCGAGAAGCTTATCGTCGGCTGCGAGGTATACGATGCTCCGGGATTCGTCACAGTGACGCCTGCAACCGTGTATCCTCCCGGGCAGCTCAAAGATGTTGTGGTTGCCATCGTAGCCGTTGCCGCCGCGCCCGCCCCGCCTCCGCCTGAAAACGAAATGCTCGGCGGAGCCGATGAACTGTAGCATCCGCCATTGTTCACCATCACATTCGTAACCGTGTTTGCCGTCGCGCCCAGGTATTGTCCGATAATGAACCGGTCTACGTTGTTCAACTCGTCCAGAATCTCGTAGAATTGGGCTCCCGCCGTCGCATCGCTCAAACCCATCGTCCAGCGGTACCCGAAATCCGTCTGGTACCTGTTCAGTATTCCGCGCTCATTCCCCAGGCCAATCCCCAGGCGGTAGTGATTGGTCACCGTCGCATCCTGCTGGCTCCCATACCAATCCCCGTTCAAGCCGTTGAAACTCCTGTGAAATGTATCCAGAAAGCTGTTGCGCGTACCGTTGTCCGTCAGGTGCCCCGTATACATGGCTCCGCCGGTTATCCAGCTGTTGTAGGCGCTGCCCGCATCAGCCACAACTTGATTGTTCGAGTTTTCGTTGCGCAGACCCACAATGGTGTTATTCTGCGCATTCGCTCCCAGGTGCAAAGCGGTGTTGCATCCCTCTACATCGCCGCCAGAAAAAGTGTTTCCATCCCCTTGCTGTAGGTTGATCCCATAAGTACCGGCGATTGGGTACCCGCCGCTCTCGGGGCAATCGATGTGCAGCCGCACAAACGTGCTCGCATTCATCCAGTCCGTAATTGCCGCATTCGCCGTCTGATGCCCGATCGCGTTCACCGCCGACTGGAAGCCGGTGAACTCCAGATCGGCGAATGTGCCCCCTGCATAATTTCCGGTGCCGTCGATGGTCATGCCCGTCTGGTTCTGGTTGCCCAGGAAGTAACTGCTTTCAAGATGCAGCTCCTGTGCCCGGTAGGCATTGAACCCAGTCGTCGCGCTGGTCGATCCTGTGGTGTTGATGGCCACGTTGTCCATCCGGAAGCCCGAAGTATCCAGGGCATAGGTCGGATCGCCCACCTGAATCGCATTCCCGGCGCCGGAGTAAAGGAAGACAGTGCCGCCCTGAGTGCCGCTTGCTCCGCTGATCCCGCGCAGCGAGCAGCCGTGCAGAAGTACATTGCGTACTCCCGCCGGAACAATGATCCGCATGCCCGTAGAGATCGTGGCGCATGGAAGCAGAATCACTGCATTGGCCGTCGAGATCGTAAGGTTCGATCCCATCGCCAGGGTTCCGGTAAAGTTTCGCGCGTCGCACGTGCCCCCATAACTCGCGCTCACCGTTCCAAGGCACGCCTGTAACTTGGCCCCGAAATCCGAGCCGGGAAACTGGTCTACAGCATACGAAGCTCCGGCCGGGCCGTTTGCGGTCAGTGCATTGTAACTTCCTCCGCCAGGCAGTGTGCCTCCCCCGCCTCCCAGTTGTGTTCCATAGCTCTCCGATTGCGTCGCATTCCAAACTGTGTACCCGCCATTTCCCTTCAGCAGGTTTCCGTCGAAGAACGTCATGTTCTTCCCTGCGATCAGGTTCACCGGCGCTGCCGTGTCCCAGGTTCCTGCCACGTTGGTGCTGGCCGTAGTTGTTCCAGGGCAGCCCACCCCGCCTGAGGTCACAGTCACCGTTCCTATAGACCCGTCGCTGTTCACGCTCGCCGTCGCCTGAGCCGTACAGCTCCCGCTGAACGCCAGTGGAACCTGTGTCCCATACGGATCGAATCCCAGCCCATGCTCCGAACCCACCGTTACAGCGGTCACCGCGCCGCCTGAGGCGGTTACCGTCAACTGCGGCTGCACCGAATTCCACGTCGGCAAAACCACCGCGTTCCGCACTGTCCAGCCTTGTTGCGTCCCGGAGAGGTCCAGCACCAATCCAGTCGGTGGCTCGCCCGCCGCCGCCGAATTCACCGCCGCCGCCACCACGTTATCCAGCACATTGTTCGAGCCTGCCGCCGCCGTAAACGCGTGCGTCGCCTGGACCGTGATATTCTCCCAGCGGTTTGAATCCGAGTTCAGCCCCGCGGGCGTCGTCACCGGCAGAGCCGGAATTGCTATGCCCGTATTCAGCCCGCGAATGTCGATATTTTTGAATTCGCTCCACTGCGGCCATTGCGCCAGGTATAGCCCGCATGTGTGCGTCGAGTGCGCGCCCGGATACTGTGCCGCCATCGGGTCCACGCCCGTCGCCGCAATTTCTAGATTCTCGATCTGCGCCACTCGCAGTCCGTTTCCGCCGGTTCCCAGCGCCGCCGCCATTGCAATCGCGCAATTGCCCACTGCCCATCCCGCGCCCGTTCCCGTCGTACCCGTCAGGCCGTTCCCGCCCGGCGAAAAGATAGAGTTCTTTTCAATCAGCCGGCCCGCCAGGCACCTTCCCGCAGGCGCGCGCCCCTCGGCTGCCGAGCAGGAAATGTCCATGCTCTGATCCACATAGATCGTCAGATCGTGAATCCGCGTATAGCTCAGCAGATTCATCGCGTCCGTCCCGCTCTCAAGCACATCCTGGCCCGGAAATCCCTTCAGCGCCGAAACCTGCTTGCCTAATCCCCCGATGGACTGTCCAACCCAGTTCAAGGCCTGCGTCTTGCACATCCCTTGCGGAATCGTCAGCGCCACATTGTGCGACAGAGCATAGTTCAGTGCCGTCTGCAGGGCATTCGTATCGTCCGTCACTCCGTCGCAAACGGCCCCGAATTCCTTCACGCTCCGTTCCGTCTGCTGCGCGCCTGTCGTCCGAAGATCCGTCACATAGATGCCATTCGAATTAGTGAAACCATCGCTCCCCGCGTACGTCGGAGGAATCTCCACGGCGCCGCTGCTCCCCGCCGAATTCACCGCCGCTTGCAGTGTTGTCTGCGAGCTTCCTGCCACCGGCGACTGCACTCCATTCACCGTCGGCGTCACCAGGGCGCCGGTCATATTTCCGCCCGATAGTGGCACCGCCTTGCTGAACGTCGTATCCACATAGTGCTTGTCTGCCGCCTGCAATGGTTGCGTCGGATCCCCGCTCAGATAAAGTGGTCCGCTCAGTATCCCGCCCGAGGCCGTCAGCAAACTCCCCGTCAGCTCCGCGATCGACTGATCTACATACGACTTGCTCACCGTCTGCACGGCCTGCGCCGCCGGCATCAGCTGCGCCTGCACCTGGGCCAGGGTTGCCTGTGCCGCCGCCGGCACCACCCAATACTGAGTGTTCGTCGTCCCGTCGCTCATATAGAACACGGCCGTGTAATAGAGTCCCGCCGGCGTCGACCCCTGGTTTGGAGCCAGATTCACGCTCACAAATCCATCCGATGCGATCGGCACGGTCGTGCTGTCGGCGGCCACCGCCAATCCGTTAGCTGTCGTAAACGACGGCCAGCTCAACATCAGCGTTCCGGTGCCCGCCTGCCCATTCGCCAGATACACCGTTCCCTGAACTGTCGTCGTGCTCACAGCCTGGGCGCTGGCCAAGCAGACGATTGCCGCTCCCAACAGGCACACTCCCACTCCTGCACGCACTTTCTGTCCCATCCATCTGCCGGCGTCGCGCAACCACTCGTCCTTCGTGAGCTTCATTCCTGTCTCGTCCTTCTTCTCGGGGAGCGCATAAAGCACTCTATCCGTCTCTCGCCGATTGTCCTTCAGAATCAATTCCAGTTCCCGCCTCCGGGTCGCCCAAACCCTTTGCCCTGCCGCATGCCCTGTGCTTTCTGCCTCTCCGATCTACTTGTATTCCAAGACCCCGGAGAACCGAGTCCCCAACCCCGCCGCGACGAGGTCTTCGTCGCGGCGGTGAAATACTGCACTTCCTTCAGGCCATCAGCCTTCCGGCTCCCGGCCTCCGCCCGTCGTCTCCGCGGTTGTCTCATCCACCGTTTCCGGCCACTCCGGTTCGGCCGCCAGCGACTGCGCCAAGCTCCTTCCATGCCGGCTCCTTTCGGCATCCTCGGGATCGGACTGCAACTCCGCGAGCGAAAGCAACAGCTTCGCGCTGTTCAAATTGCCCTCGAGCGCCCCTTTAAGAAACGACTTGGCAAGTTTTCTGCTGTTCTTGCCAACTGTTTGACCTGCCTCTTCGTGCAGGATCTTCACGCCTTTTCCCGCGCATCTTGGCTGCCCAGGCTTTTTTCTGCTTGGTCGCGCCTGTCTCTTGCTTACAGATTCCAGCTCCTTCTGCTCTGTTTCGGCCATCTGTCCGCCATTCCCGGCCCACCGTTCCACGGTCCTTCGCCCTATCCGTGGAAAGGAATCAGTGTCAGCTCCGCGCCGGAGCCGCCCGTTGATACACCGTCTGAAATGCCGTAGCCTCTTCCCACGCGTGCGAACCCGCGGAGATGGCCCGAAGAAGATCAGGAAAGCCCCCGTTTCTCTCCCCTGTCAAATCATTTCGCTTTGAATGTTCTTAGCTTAACCAATCTCCCAGGAATCATCGGCAATTCTTAAAAAGGAAACATCTCTATTAGTTTCAATAGCCTAACGTCATTTAGTTCCCTCGCTTTCTTTGACATGAGAACCAAGATGGAACCAATCCCAGCCCCGGCAGAGCCAGATTTCCCAAATCGACTCTCCTACGCTCCCATTCAATCCTCCTCGTTTTCACCCTTGCCTCCTCAGCCCGCTGCCATAATCTCAATATGCTGGTACTCGCCTCAGCCTCCCCGCGCCGCCGCGAACTTCTCACCCAGGCCGGCTTCTCCTTCGACATCCACCCCGCCCACATCCCTGAAGATCCCTTCCCCAACGAAGACCCCATCGCCTACGTCACCCGCCTCGCACGCGAGAAGGCCCAATTCGTCTTCGCCCAACTCTCCGGCACCGATACCAATCCATCCCTCGTCGTCCTTGGAGCCGACACCACCGTCACCCTCGATGATCGAATCCTCGGCAAGCCCTCCGACCCCGCCGACGCCGCTCTCATGCTCCGCTCGCTCTCTGGCCGCACCCATCGCGTCGTCACCGGCGTTGCCGTCGTCTCAGTTGCCCGCACCGATGTAGCCGCCGAGATCACTGAGGTGACCTTCCTCACCCTCTCCGATGAGGAGATAGCTGCCTACATCGCCACCGGCGAGCCCATGGACAAAGCCGGCGCCTACGCCATTCAGGGCCGCGCAGCCCGCTGGATTCCCCGCATCGAAGGCGACTACTTCAACGTGGTCGGGCTCCCCATCACCCTCGTCGCCACCCTCCTCGGTTCCTGCTGAGTCCGTCTCCCGCCACCGCTCCGTCCGCCGCGAAAAGCCAACTCGCCAACTTGCCAACTTGCCAACCTGCCAACTTGCCAACTTGCCAACTTGCTAACAGAAGAGGCCCCGCAACGCGGAGCCTCTTCGCTGACTTGCTGACTTACCTGCCCGCCCCTACGGCTTCACTACCATCTTCTCCCCGTTGTAAACCACGCTCGTCTCCGCCGCTGCGCTCTCGCCAATCCCCACGCCATGCTCCTTGCCCACCAGCACCACCCGGAATCTCCGCTCCGCCAGCATCCCGGCAAAGCCTCCCTCACGCGCTCCCAGTGTCAGCGTCTTTGCTCCGTCGTCCCAATGCATCGCAATCGTTGCATGAGCGCCCTTCTCATACCGGTAGCTGTCGTTCTCGTCCTCGTACAGAGTGAAATCCCCATCCGCCCCCGGGTAGATCCGCAGCTCGATCGGGTCCGCAGCCTTTTCGGTCGCCCACTCCATCGCCGGCCCCATCGGAACAATCGATCCCGCACGCACAAACAGCGGCAGCTTGCTCAACGGCGCATCCGCCTCGATCCGCTTTCCACCCTCCTGCTTTTCGCCCGTCCAGAAGTCATACCAGGTGGTCGGCGGCAGATAGACCGTCCGGCTCGTCGCACCCTGGGTGTACACCGGGCTTACCAGGATCGCCGGCCCAAACAGGTATTCGTCGCTGGTATTCTGCGCCTCAACATCGTTCCGCCAGTCCATCACCAGCGGCCGCATCAGCGTCCCATGCCGGCTGGTCACCTGCCACGCTTCCGAGTAAATGTATGGCATCAGCCGGTAGCGCAGCCTGTCGTAGTCCACCAGAATCTTCTCCGCCTCCGGCCCATACGACCACAACTCGTTCTCGTCCGGATTGCGCGTCCCATGCACCCTGAAGATCGGCGAGAACGCCCCGAACTGGAACCACCGCACAAACAGCTCGCGGAACTTCGGATCAGCCAGGTTCCCCCCGGAGATGAACCCGCCAATGTCCGTCGTCCAATACGGCATTCCCGAGATTGCGTAGTTCAACCCCGCCGGAATCTGCCGCTGAAACGTCAGCCAGTCGCTCAACACGTCGCCTGACCACGCCGTCACCCCATACCGTTGCGATCCCGCATACGCCGACCGCGACAAAATGAACACCCGCTTCTCATCCGACGCCGCCCGCTGTCCGTCCGATACACCTCCCGAGTGAAACAGCGGATATACATTCGCAAATCGCGCGCCAGAGCCCAAATAGATCTTGTTCGTGGTCAGGATGTTGTCTTCCCGCGCCTCGGTCTCCGGCTCATCGGTATCCAGCCACCATGCATCTATACCTTTTTGAAACAGCGCCGTATTCGCGTTAGCCCAATATTGCTTTCGAGCCTCCGGATTGGTTGCGTCGTAGAGCGCCTGATCTACCGGGTGGTAGCTGGGCGCCACCGTCTTCGCGATGAACCATCCCTTCTTGTCGAACTCGTCGTAGACTGCGGTCCCCGGCCTGAAATACGGCCAGATCGAAACCATCAAATGAAAATGCTCCGCGTGCAGCTTGTCGATCATTCCTTGGGGGTCCGGGTAATTCGGATTCCACTTCATCTCCCCCATCGTGACCCACCAGAACCAGTCCTGCACGATGTTGTCCACCGGTATGTGCAGCGCCCGATATTTCGCCGCTACCGCTTCCAACTCTTGTTGCGACTGGTACTTGTTCTTGCACTGCCAGAACCCATAGGCCCACCGTCCAAACAGCGGAACCTCTCCGGTCAGCTCGCGATAATGCCCGACGATCTGGTCCGGCTCCGGCCCATACAGAAAGTAGTAATCCACCCGGTCCGCAACCTCCGCGCTCAGGTACAGCCCATGCACAAAGCGGTTGTTCATTCGGCTCCGCGAACTGTTGTTCCAGAAGATCCCATATCCATTTGTCGAAACCAGCAGCGGAATAGCGATATTCGTGTTCTCCTGTGACAGATCCACCGTCTCGCCGCGATAGTTCCAAACCCCCGCCTGGTGCTGTCCCAGTCCGTAAAGTCCCTCATGCGACCCGTAAATCGCGAAGTAGACCTCCGCATGAAGCGTCTTCTCGCCATTCACCTCCACTGGCCGCAGCGACCGGTAGCTGTCGGTTGTCAGCAGCGTTCCCCGCATTCCCGGCCCATTCGATCCAGGTCCTGTAGCTCCGCCCCCCGTCGTTCCTTCGGTCCCTATGTAATGCAGCGCCCCGTTCTCCCGTTCGATCACCGCCTTCAGCTTCGCCGTCGTAAGCGTCACCGTCTTCTCGTTGGAGATAACCTCGAACGCCGCCGCAGGCCACTCCTGCTTCACAATCACCTGATCCGAAGGACGCTCAGCTTCGACCGCTCCAACAGACGAGTACGTCACGTGTAGAACGTCCTCCGACTTCACCTCCAGCCGCAACACGCCATCCTTCTGCCGCACCTCCAGGCCGTCGGCCCGCTTTTCAAAACTCACCACCGGATTCGGCGTCATCCACTGCCCCAGCGCTCCCGGCGGCGTCAACCCCGCCAAGCTCAGCCACACCCAAATTCCCATCAATCCTAACCGTTTCATCGCCAGAATCCTCTCTCCCACTGTATTGGCAGCCCGCACCAGTCTACGCTCTCCCCATCCCGTACTCAATCCGTTCGGTTGTCGCACGAACCCACCAACTCGGGAACTTGCCATCCCTGCGCAGCAGGGGCCAACTTACTGTATTTGTTGCCAAACCTTTCCGTCTCTCTCGCCCAATTCATCGGAAGCAGCTTGACTCTCTGCGGCAAAGTACGGCTGGAAAGAATTTTCGCCAACTCGCCAACTCGCTATCACCGCGAAGCGGTGGCCAACTTGCTGATTTTGTTTACAAACCGCCTCATCCATCAACGTTGTTCAAAGTCAGCGACCCGGAGCGCAGCGAAGGGAGTCGAAGGACCTGCGGTTGTATGGCGCGATAGTGTTGGAGACTTGTTATCCTCATCGAATCCCACCTATCCCGCCCGCCTCACACATTAGGCAAATACCACCGATGCTCTCCTCTTGGTATACTTCCTCTTCTTCAAATCAAAGGAGAAACCTCGTGCGCAACTCCGCCTTCCTGCGCTCTGCCTTCTTGCTCCTCGCCCTTGCCTCTCCGTCTTTCCTGCTCGCCCAGTTCCAGCAGCCCACCGACGAAGAGCTCAAGATGACCACCGACCCCAAGGCGCCCGGCGCCGACGCCGTCTTCCTCAACATCGAGGACATCACCGACGACCCGCTCCACTACCAGAGCTACTACGCACGAATCAAAGTGCTTACCGAGAAGGGCAAGGATCTGGCCACCGTCGAGATCCCTTATCAACGCACGATCTCTTCTGTCAGAGAGATTAAGGCCAGAACCATCCACTCGGATGGAACCATCATCCCCCTCGTCGGCAAGCCCGAGGATCTCCTCATTGCAAAGACAGTCAACAAGGATGGCAATCAGGCGCAGTTCAATCGAACGGTATTTACCTTGCCAAGCGTTGAAGTCGGCAGCATCCTTGAATATCGCTATCAGATCCAGCTTGAAGACTCGAGGGTCAGTCAGCCCCACTGGGAGATCCAAGGGCTCTACTTCGTTCACAAGGCGCACTACTTCTTTACCCCATTCAAGGCCTTCCTGACCGGAATCCAGAACACAACCAACGGTATGGTTCTGGATGGACGCGGTCGCGCGGCAAATACCCTTATCTGGTGGCCCAAGCTTCCCCCGGGCATGAACGTGACAAAAGACGTCGGTGGGCGGTTCAGTGTGGACGTGACGGATATTCCTCCCGCTCCTCACGAAGAGTGGATGCCGCCCATCAGCAGCTTTCTTTACAGGGTGATCTTCGATTACAGTGCCGCTGGTAGCGGCTCGGATTTTTGGATCTCCGAGGCCAAACTCTGGTCAAAGGACGTGGACCGCTTCGCGGACCCTTCAAAGCCCATCCACGAAGCGGTGGACGGCCTGATCGCCCCCACCGACAGCGAACTCGACAAGGCAAAGAAACTCTACAAGGCGGTCCAGGCCCTCGATAACACCGACTACTCCCGCCACAAGAGCGAAGCGGAGATGAAGCAGCTCAAGCTGAAAGTGGCCAAGCGCGCTGAAGACACCTGGGCGCAAAAGAGCGGCTCCAGCGAAGACATCGCCCAGCTCTACCTCGCCATGCTCCGCGCCGCCGGCCTCACCGCTTACGCCATGACCGTGGTCGATCGCTCGCGCGGCGTCTTTGACCCTTACTATCCAAGCTTCAGTCAGTTCGACGATACCCTCGTGATTCTGAGCACAGGCGGCAAAGAGATATTCCTCGATCCCGGCGAAAAGATGTGTCCCTTTCAGAACCTCAGCTGGAGGCACTCAGGCGCCGGTGGCATTCGCCAGACCGCCAATGACCGCACTGCCGGTACGACGCCGTTTCAGGCCTATACCGACAACAAGATTCTTCGCATCGGCGACGTGACTCTCGACCCGCACGGCGCCGTCACCGCCGGCTTTCGCATTGTCATGACCGGCCAGGAGGCCCTTCACTGGCGTCAGACGGCCCTCAGAAACGACCTCGAAGAGGTCAAGAAGCAATTCGACCGATCGCTCGAGTTCTCGCTCCCCGACGGTATGGAGGCACACATCGACAGCTTTACCGGCCTTGACGATCCCCAAGTGAACCTGGTCGCCACCGTCAAGGCAAAGGGCAGCCTCGGCACTGCCACCTCCAAGCGCCTCCTGCTTCCCGGCTTCTTCTTTCAGTCCCGAGGCGCTCTTCCTTTTGTGGCGCAGGAAAAGCGTCTGGAGCCTGTCGATATGCACTATGGCGATCAGATCACCGACCAGGTCACCTATCACCTGCCGGTCGGTTTCTCGGTCGAGGGCGCGCCCCCGGATGCGAAGATCACCTGGCCCGAACACGCGATGCTTGTCAACAAGACGGTTCCCGCGCCCGGCCAGATCACCATCGCCCGCATGTTGGCCCGCTCTTTCACCCTCGCCAAACCCGAGGATTATCAGGATCTCCGCGGTTTCTACCAGAAGGTCGCCGCCGCCGATCTGCAGCAGCTCGTCCTCACTGTGCCTCCAGCGCCGAAAGGCAATTGATGACACCACATCTTTGCAGTCTCACAATTCTCGTTGCCGCAGGCTCCCTTGCAGTCCTGGTCGCCCCGATCCCTGCGGCGGCCAGGGACAAGCCCGAACCCGCTCCACAGTGGGCTGTCGATGCCGCCAAGACACCCACGCCCTCCAGCATCAAAGATGCCTCCGCCGTAGTCCTCTTCGACGAGTACCTGATCACCCTCGACGACCAGAACCGCGCCGTCGAACGCGAGCGCTATGCCGTCCGCATTCTCAAGCCCCAGGGGCGCAACCACGGCCACTGTGAGGCGGAGTACGACACCGACGAGAAGCTCAACTACTTTCGCTCCTGGACCATCGCCCCCGACGGCCGCCAATTCCAGGCCATGGAAACCGACTTCAAGGATGTAGGCGCATACGCCGGGCCCGTCGAACAATTCACCGAGCGCATCCGTATCGTCAATCCCCCCGCCGGCGATCCCGGCGCGGTCGTCGTCTGCGAGACTGAGGTACACCTTCGACCCTATATGAACGAAGAAGGATGGGATATTCAAGCGTCGATTCCCATCGTCTTCGAGGCTCTCGAACTCGACCTTCCTCCCGGTGGCCACTACGCGGACTCCTGGAGCAGATTTCCACCCATGAAGCCCGTCGAAGTCGCCTCCAACCATCTTCGCTGGGAGATCAAGGACATGCCAGCCCTCGATCTCGAAAACATCCACGCAACTCCTGCCTGGAGAGCGCTGGCCGCGCGTATGTCAGTCAAGTGGGGTGACGCCGCCGTCAAAGGCAAGGATGCCCAGTGGCGCGCCATCGGTCTATGGCAGGAGCAGTTGGAGGCAGGCCGCCCCGACCCCACTCCTGAAATCGCCGCCAGGGCCCTGGAACTCGTCGCCGGCGCCCCCGATCTCTACACCAAACTGAGCCGCATCACGGATTACGTCCAGAAGAATGTCCGCTACTTCATCGTCGAGAAGGGCATTGGCGGCTGGCAGGCCCATTACGCGGCGGATATCTTCCGCAACCGCTTCGGCGATTGCAAAGACAAGACAACCATCCTTATCTCCATGCTTCAGGCGATCGGCGTCCGTGCCTATTATCTCCACGTTGACTCGAGTCGCGGCACCATCAATCCTGACGCTCCCTCTCTCGCCGGTAACCACATGATTACCGCTATTGAACTGCCCGACGGCGAGAGCGATCCCCGCCTGATGGCCCGCGTCAAGGCAGTCAACGGCAAGACCCTCCTCATCTTCGATCCCACTGATGAGGAAACCCCCGTCGGCCTGATCCGCGGAGCTCTGCAAGGAGCTTACGGCAATATCTCCAACGGACCCGACAGCCAGGTCCTGCAAATGCCCATCCTTCCCCCCGATTCCTCCGGCCTCAGCCGCGAGGGACGCTTCACCCTCGCCGTCGATGGCGCTCTCGCCGGAGACATAACCGAGACCTTTATCGGCGTCGATGCCAGCGTCGAGCGCTGGTACGTCAAGAGCGACGATTCCAAGGAACTCCGCGAAGGACTCGAAAAGAACCTCGGCTCCGACCTTCCTGGACTGGCCTTCAAGGGATTTGAATTCCATCAGACAGCCGACCTCGATAAGCCGCTCGACCTCGATCTGCATTTGAGCGCCGCCAGTTACGCTCACGCCTCCGGCCCGCTTCTTCTGCTTCGCCCTCGCGTCTTCGGCAGCGATGCCCGCGCCGTTCCGGATGTCATGGAGGGCAAACCGCGCGCCTACTCCATCGAACTCGGCCATCCTGGCCGCTGGCGCGACAGCTTCGATATTGCACTGCCTCCTGGCTACGTCGTCGATGAGACCCCCGATCCCGTCAACCTCGACCTCGACTTTGCCAGCTACCACTCTTCGGTCTCGGCCAAAGACAATCTTCTCCACTACGAGCGCGAATATGTGGTCCGCCAGGTCGAGATTCCAGCGGAAAAAGCGGCCTCATTTCGCCGTCTTGAAAGCGCGATCGTCGCCGACGAAAAAAGCGCCGCCGTACTCAAGAAGCAGTGATAACCTTTTTTTCCTCACTCCCGCATGAAACAGTCGCGTGCCTCGATTGCGGCGAACGCCGGATGCCGGCCGCCCATCACTCGCCATGAGCCCCTGCATTCCTTTCTCTGCCCGTTCTGCGCGAGTCGCACTATAATCGCCCCATGTCGTTTCTCGGCGATCCACGGCAGCGGTCCATTGCTCTGCTCGCGACCGGTTTCTTTCTGGTGGTCGCTCTGTTTGTCGCGTTGAATGCATTCAACACCACGAATATCGGCTTCCTCAATCCGGAGACATCCGAGGAGACGCTGGTCTTTACAGGCGTCATCGTGCTGATCTTCCTGGTACTGATGGCGGCCTTGATGTTGCTGGCCAGGAACATCCTGAGGCTGTATGCCAGCCAGAGCAGCAGCGCCCTGGGCGCGCGCCTGCGCACGCGTATGGTGCTGGGAGCGGCATTGATTGCGTTGATCCCAGCGGTGTTCATGTTTCTGTTCAGCTTGACCTTGATGAATCGTTCGATCGACCGTTGGTTCTCCCCGAATACATCTGCATTGCGCGAAGACTCTAGTCGCGTAGTGCTGGAACTGGCGCAATACGTCACCTCGAATGCGCGCGTCGAAGCTGAGTCCATCACTGCTTCTGGCGCGCCCGACCGCGAATTGTCTGAGCTACAGGATGTGCTTGGCTCCCACAGAATTACCCTGGCCGGCGGGTTTGTCGAGGTTTATAGCAAGGATCTGCGTGTTTTGGCTAGTTTTCAGGCTCCGCCGGAGCACACTTCTGCCCGGTTGCTTCCTTGGCTCCAGGGCGAGCGCGGTGGCGCTATTCCCCTCCACGGATCGCTCTCGGTGAACCTTCTCTCGGCGGCCCAGCGTACCGATGAACCGGTCATCGAGATCGCCGGTGCCGAGTATGCATTGGGGATGTCTGCCACAGCCTCAGGCAAAGTGGTCGTGGTGGCACTGCCCATGCCTCAAGGGCTAAGCCAGACGGCGATGCGCATTCGCTCCGGAGCGGACGAATATTGGCGTCTCTTCCGATCGCGGAACCAGATCCGCACCATATTCTTCCTGGTTCTGCTTGTGGTCACGGTGATTGTATTCTTCTGCAGCGTGTGGCTGGCCCATTTTCTATCCCGGCAGATCACGCAACCCGTGGAGGCACTGGCCAATGCCATGGATGAGATTGCCGCTGGCAAGTACGACCATCGCGTGGCGCTCGTCGCCACCGGGGAGATGGGTGACCTGGTTCGCGCCTTTAATAGCATGGCGGCCGATCTGGATGCCAGCAGGCAGTTGGTCGAGAGTTCATCGGCGCAGTTGACTGCCGCCAATCAGGCTATCGAAGAGCGGCGTCGCGAGTCGGAGACGATCGTCGAGACGATTCCCAGCGGCGTCGTCACGCTGGATGGCGCGGGAATCGTGCTCAAGTCGAATCGCGCCTTTGCGGTTTTGATTGGGCGGCGCGAAGACGTAAGCCTGGCCGGGGAACGCATCGATACCCTGCTGCCGGCCGATTGCGCCGAGGAGTTGGCAGGTGTCATCCGGCGCGGGCAGCGCATGGGTGCCGCCTCCACTGAAATTGACATCCAGGCCCGCGGCCGAACCGTTCATCTGGCCGTTACCAGTGCCCGTCTCGAGCTGACAAGGGGGCAAACGGGAACCGTGCTCGTGATCGAAGATACCACCGATCTCTTGCGCGCACAGCGCCAGTTGGCGTGGAAGGAGGTAGCGCAGCGGGTAGCCCATGAGATCAAGAATCCGCTCACTCCGATCGCTCTCTCCGCCGAGCGCATTGCTAAACACCTGGATCGCGGCCAGCCGGACTCGCCAAATGTGATCCGCAAATGCAGCGAGGTAATTCTGGGCTGTGTGGGAACGCTGCGCACCCTGGTTGACCAGTTTTCCGCGCTGGCCCAATTTCCCGCCCCCCAGCCCCGGGCCTGCGATTTGAACCGCGTGGCGGAAGAGGCGCTGGCGCTGTTTGCCGGCCGCCTCAACGGCATTACCGTGCAGTGGGATCTGGAGCCGGATCTTCCCACGGTGCTGGCCGATCCTGAGGCGATCCGCCGCGCCATCGCCAACCTCATTGACAATGCCGCCGAGGCCATGCAGGGCAGCCTCCTGCGCATTCTCGGCATTCAAAGTTCGCTCCGCGAGGATGGTGGGGCGGTCGAGATCGCTGTCTCCGATACTGGCCACGGACTGACCGAAGAGATTCGCGAGCGGCTCTTCCTGCCCTTTTACTCCACCAAGCATCGCGGCACCGGACTGGGTCTTTCCATCGCTGCCAAGATCGTCCAGGAGCATGGCGGCAGCCTTCGCGCCGAGTCCAATAGCCCCAAGGGCGCGCGCTTTCTCCTCCGGCTGCCCCTGATGGAGCAGAGCGTTGCGCCATCCCAGCCCACGCTCGAGGCCGCCGCGGCTGCGCCGATGAAGGGATTGCCCTCATGAACCACATTCTGGTAGTGGACGACGAGGCGGAGATTCGTACTTCCCTGGAAGAGATTCTTCGTGAAGAGGACTACGGCGTAGCCAGCGCCGCCACTGCCGCCGAAGCCATGGTGCTCATCCAGGACACGCCCTATGACGTCGTCCTGCTAGACATCTGGCTGCCCGACCGCGACGGCCTCGACGTACTCGCCGATATCCACCAGTTGGCCGCTGAGATGAGGCCTGAGGTGGTCATCATAAGCGGTCACGGCACCATTGAGGCAGCGGTCAAGGCCACCAAACTGGGCGCGTACGACTTCCTCGAGAAGCCGCTCTCGCTCGATCGCACCCTCATCGTGCTGAAGAACGCCGTGGAAGCGCGCCGACTACGCACGGAAAACCTCGAATTCAAGCGCCAGTTTAGCGCGGGATCGGTGCTCACCGGCGCCAGCGTACCCGTCAAGGCGCTCCGCCAGCAGATTCGCCTGATGGCGCCCACCAACGGGCGGGTGCTTATCTACGGTGAGTCGGGCACCGGCAAGGAACTGATCGCCCGCGCCATTCACGCCGAAAGCCTGCGCCGTGATCGCGTCTTCGTCGAGCTGAACTGCGCCGCCATCCCCGAGGCCTTCATCGAGGCCGAACTCTTCGGTTACAGGTACAGCGCGGTAGGCCAGGGCTTCAATCCTGGCTCACAAGGCGGTCCTACGGAGCAGCGTGGCACCCTCGAGCGCGCCGACGGAGGCACGCTCTACCTCGACGAAGTGGGCGACATGAGCCTGAAGACCCAGGCCAAAGTCCTCTCCGCGCTCGACGACCAGCTCTTTACGCCCGTCGGCGGCACGCAGCCTCTGCGCGTTGACGTGCGCCTGATCGCCTCCACCAACAAGGATCTCGAAGAAGAGATCGCCAAAGGCAACTTCCGCGAGGATCTCTTCTACCGGCTCAACGTCGTCCCCTTCTTTGTGCCCCCTCTGCGCGAGCGCAAGCAGGACATTCCGCTTCTGGCCCGCGAGTTTCTATTGGAGTTCGGCCGCCAGTATGGCCGCCCGCGCATCGAGATCGCCGACGAGGCGCTGGAGACCCTCGCCCAGTACCACTGGCCGGGCAATGTGCGCGAGCTGAAGAATGTGATCGAGCGCGTCCTCATCCTCAATCCCCGCACGCTGCGCATCGAGCGCAAGCACCTGCCGCCGCTCACACACAAGGCCGGCGCGCGCTCCACTGAGGAGTTCTCCACCCTACAGCAGGCCCGCGACGCCTACGAGCGCGAGTACATCCTCAAGAAAATCGACGAAGCCCGCAACAACATCAGCCACGCCGCCGAGCTGTTGGGCCTGGAGCGCAGCCACCTCTACCGTAAGATGAAGGCCCTCGGCATCGGTGTGCGGGAGTAGGGAACTCAGGAACTGGACTCACGGCCCCACGATCCGGTCAGCCCAGTCTGGCGCTACTATCTGGAAATGCCTCGCGTTCTAGGAGTAGATTCTCTGAGCCTGGATCTTGAGGGAGCAGGCGAAATTCGAAAGGAGGCTGGGGTTTCAACCCCGGCAATACGACGGCTCTCCGGAGCGGGATTACAACTCCCGACATATGCTGGACGGCGGCGTTCCATCCGTCCACGGTCTCGCAGGCGCAGAATGAAGCACCCACCAAAACTCCAAAGCTACTTCTTCACAACCTCCACTCGCCGGTTCTGCGAGCGGCCCAGCGCGGTGTCGTTGCTGGCCACCGGATGACTTGCTCCAAATCCCTGGGTTGTCAGCCGTTTCGCATCTACGCCGGCGTTCACCAGATAGGCCTTCACTGAGAGCGCGCGCTTTTCTGAAAGCGTCTGGTTGTGGGCGTCGCCGCCCACGTTGTCGGTGTGTCCCTCGATCGCAAAATTCCACGACGGCTGTGTGCGGGCGGCGGCCACCAGAGAATCCAGGGTGGGCTTGGATTCGTCCTTCAGGTGGTCGGAGTCGGTGTCGAAGAGAATCCCGTAGAGCCGGGCGCGCCCCTCGCTCTGGAGTTGCTGCACTACGCCGTTGCCGCTCCCCGGCTTCCAGTACGGGCACGAGCCGACCACCCGCGAGATTCGCTTCCCGCGCCAGTCTCCCGCCGGGCCCCCGCTCGTGCTGCCGTCTCTCCACCAATAGCCGGTAAACGACTGGCCGTCGTCGGAGAAGATCAACATCGCCGGGCCGCCATGTCGTTTGCCGGCAACCTCGCCTTCGGTCCAGGTAAACCGCAGCACCCTGCCTTCAAATCCGCCGTTTTCGATCAGCCCGTTTGAGTACTCGTAACAGCCATTTACCGCGGAGCCCGTTTGCTGCAAGTGGAAGTTTCCGTAACTCGAAGAAAAAGTACCGGAGTTATCGGGCAGCGCCCGTTTGACGAGAGGTTTGCCATAGGCGTAGACATCCATGATCTCCATGTACTTGTCATCGCCCCAATTGTTGAATACCGTCAGCCGCAGATACCGCCCGGAGGCGGGCATCTTCAAAGCGAACTTCTGGTGATCCAGGACTGGCGCCAGAGACGGCTTGGCAATCTCCGTGAAGCCGCCATCCTTGCTGTCGGAGATCTCCACCTTCAGATCCTTGGCGCCGCGCCCCCGGTTCTCGACCTGGGCGGTATCGAATGCCAGGCTGGTGATTTCGCTCTTCTCCGCCAACTCGAATACGAAGACTTTGGGCGTCAGGTCGCCTGACGGGGTGGCCCAACCCGTGCCTGGAAGCTCGTCCAGCAGCGCGTCAGGCGACCAGTTGCCGCTGTTGGAGTAGGACGGAGGCGCTTCCACCACCAGCGCACCGGCGCCCCACGAGAGCAGGTTGACCGCTTCCGGGCCGCCCTGGGACCAAACCGGTCGCGCAGGCAGAAGCAACAAAGTTACCCAAAAGAACGTGATACGAGCAGATACCCTGGCATTTCTCATGGAATCCCTCTGAGCATGAGAGTTTAGTTTCCTTAATCCTTCAGGTCAAGCACTGTGTCCTTGAGTGGCTTGACGCCACCGCTGATAGATTCTTGTTGAAACGGTTAAAGCCGTTGTGTCACTATGCAGAAGCCAGGTACGTGGCATCGAAGGCCGTTTCCCCAGATTCCGGCCGGTGGTGCTAACAAGATTCACAAAGCGTTTCTTTGAAGCGAATTGCAGTCCCGTAAGGAACTCGGGTTCGGTGTGCGCACTGTCGTGCCCACAGCCGGATGAGAGTTGCGCGGGAAGGAGAGTGAAGATCTATGCCTCCAGGCCTCGACGTCTTGAAACACATTGTCGTGCTCATGATGGAAAACCGGTCCTTCGACCACATGCTGGGATCGCTGAAGGCGGTAAACCCTGCCATCGACGGATTGGCGGGCAACGAGACCAACCCCGATTCAACTGGGGTTCCGGTCTCTGTTGCACCCAATGCCGCTTACCAAAGCCAGCTTGACCCCGATCCCGACCACCACTTTCCTGCCGTCGACCTGCAGATCTTCGGCGGCATCACAACCGCTCAAGATCCCAACCGCCAGGCGAACATGCAGGGCTTTGTGAAGAGTTACTTCAACCAGCAGTTCAACATTGCCCACTCGCACCTGATCATGAATTACTTCCCCCAGCAAATGCTTCCGGTGCTGACGGGACTGGCAAAAGAGTTTGCCGTATTCAACCGCTGGTTTTCATCGATTCCCGGCCCAACTCTCTGCAACCGGGCATTTGCGCACTATGGAACCTCATTTGGCCAGGTAAGCATGGATGTCTTTTACTGGAACAAGCAGTACCTGAGCGTCTATGAGCGGCTGGTAGCCGCCGGGCACACCGCCAAGCTCTATTACTATGACGAAGCCAGTTCCTCGCTCGAAGTCGTTAATCTGCTACAGAATCAGCCCGCGCTCTTCGGCAGTTTCCAGGACTTTATCCGCGACTGCAATCGGAACCTGCTGCCCGATTATTGCTTCATCGAGCCCAATTACACCGACCACGATGCGCCCGACGGCTCGGGCGAGCTGATTGCGTCTGACCAGCACCCGGACCACGACGTACGCGCCGGAGAGCAGTACATCGCCTCGGTTTACAACGCAATTCGGCAGAACCCCAATCTCTGGCCCAACACAGCCCTGCTGATCGTCTACGACGAGCACGGTGGCACCTTCGACCATGTCCCGCCGCCGGCTTGTTTGCCGGACGGTTTTGTGGCCCAGCCCAGCGCCACCGGAACGCCCGATCCCTTCCACTTCGACCGGCTTGGCGTCCGTGTTCCCGCCATCCTCGTTTCTCCCTGGGTGGCGCGCGGCAGTGTGATCGACGATGTTTACGAACACGCCTCGATCCCGGCCACCATCACCGAGCATTTCCTGGGCGCCTACACCAACCGTTCCCCGCGCGAGATCGCCGCCAACACCTTCCTCGGCAACCTCGCTCTTCCCGCGATGCGAGCCGATGACGACTGCCCCACATTTTCCGACTGATATTCGAGGAGATACATATGGAACCGATTCGAGTACCCCATCCCCCGCCGGAAGCCTTCAACAAGAACCGCCGCGTCTCCGACCTGATCCGGGCGCAGGTGAATCACTTCAAGCATGTCGAGCAGAAACTCTCAGCGGGCCAGCGGCAAGCCATCCCTCAGCATGAGATCGGCACGGAGGGCGAGGCCGCGCTATATATCGCCGCCATGACCGCCTTCCTCCGCGGGCAGCCTGTCGCGACTTCGTCGCCCGGTCAACAACCGGTCGCCGGAATTCGACTCGTCGGTCCTCAGCGCGTCGCCCGTCCCAAACCGGCAGATGGTATTGCCATCGCCGCCAGCGCGGAAACCAAAAGCGCACCCGCTCAGACTGTCAAGAAGAAGAACTCCGCGCCAAAGGAGACCAAGTAATGGCTGCTATAAAAGCAGGCAGGATGGCAAAGCGGACGGCATGGCTGCCGATGCTTCTGGTTGCGTTGCCGGCGCTAACTCAAAGCACCGTCCCGGATGAGAGCCGCCTGCATCGCGACTTCCGGGTTGAGGGGGAATCTCTTGCTGCTTCTTGCGGAAAGTTCAGTTTTGGCAATCTGACTGATTGCGGCCAAACGCTCGTCACCGGGCAGCCGCTGCACATCTCCACTGGAGGCTTGGCCCCTCAGAACGGCACGAGTTTTGGCCTGGCTTTCGTCGAACACAAGAACCTGGCCGACGAGTGGCGTCTTAACTGGAACGTGGACGCCGGAGCGGCAACGAGCGGTTCCTGGCAGGCTGGCGCGTATATGAAGGCCTACCGGCTCTCCGGCGGAAAAATACACGAGAATTTCCCAGAGACGGGCTCCGGCGCCAAACACAGCAGTGCGCCACTCTTCGGTGTGGCCCCTTTGTTCAACATCTATTCAGAGACCGATTCCTTGAACCGCGTCGATTACTTTGGCCTCGGGCCCAATACCCTACCGGCGAACCATACCACATATGGATTCACTGAGAACATCACCGGCATTAGCGCCATAGTTGGATTGAAAGGCGCGCTTGCGCCGGCCAGGCTGTCTTTTGTCGGCGAGATGAACGGCCGCTTTCCATCGCTTCGTCCTGGAACCGATGCCTCAATTCCGTCCATCGGGTCGCTCTTCAGCGAAGCCACGGCTCCCGGTCTTACCTATCAACCGTCTTATCTTCAGCCTTCCGAGGGCCTGCGCATCGAGCCGGCTCTCTTCAAAGATCTTGTGCGCCTCAACTATCTGCTTCAGTTCCAGCAGTTCGTGGCTCCCGGCGACTCAGTCTATTCCTTCCGCCGCTTCAATGCCGATTTCAGCCACGAGATCCCTCTCTATCGCATTGTGGGCACTAAGCTCGGAAAGCAGTATTACAAGAATCGGGCGGCCGATCTCGGCTACAACGGCCCCGACGATTGCACGGGGAGTTCCGCGGGGAAGAACATCTCCCTGAAGCGCGTTGCAACAGCTAAAGTGGACCCCGCTCGCCCCTGTCCGATCATCTCGACTACGGAGAATCTGGAGGGCTCCATCTCGCTGCGTCTCTTCCTCTCTGAATCCTTCGCCAAGGCCGGCAGCGTGGTTCCCTTCTACTTTTCGCCAACCCTAGGCGGCTCCGACATCGACGGAACCGCGGCACTGGCCAGCTATCCGGACTATCGCTTCCGCGGCCCCGATCTGCTATTGCTCCACGGAAGTTTCGAGCACTCGCTGGGCAAGCTCCCGGTTGGAGGCATCTTCGCTGTCGATCAAGGCAAAGTCGGACTGCGCCGCGACGACATCGACTTCAACCATCTCCGCCACACCTTCTCGGCGGGCCTCACGGTGCATGCCGGCGGACTACCGGTTGTCTATCTGCTCTTTGGCTGGGGCGGACATGAGGGCACTCACACCACCGCCAACCTCAGCAATTCTCTTCTCGGGGGATCGGCCCGTCCCTCGCTCTTTTGATGTGGGTGTGGTATGAGACCGTCGGCGGTTTACTGGCTCGTGTTCCCGGCCGGCCGTAAGTGCCTCGCCAGCGACCATTTCAGCTCTCCGATTCCCTCGCCTGTTACCGCGGAAATGGCATGGAACTCCAGCTTGCGGCGCTTGACGTGAGCCGCCAGCTTCTTGAGCTTCTCGGGATTGGCGGAGTCGATCTTGGTGGCGCAGACGATCATGGGCTTCTTGGCGAGTGGGTGGTTGGGCTCGCCTTGTTCGCCAAAACCATCTGAAAAAGGATCGGGCTCCTGAGTCGCGGCGCTGCTCGTGAAGCTGGCCAGCTCCTTGTTGATGACCTTGAAGTCTTCAACAGGATCCGGGCGACCTGAGGCGTCTGAAGCATCGACCAGGTGGACAAGCAGACGTGTGCGCTCGATGTGGCGAAGAAACTGGGTACCGAGACCGGAGCCGAGGTGCGCGCCCTCGATGAGGCCGGGCATATCGGCGACGACGAAGGACTCCTGATCCGGTTCCTCGCCGACCGAAACCACGCCGAGATTGGGTTCGAGGGTAGTGAAAGGATAGTCGGCGATCTTGGGCTTGGCGGCGGAGATGCGGGAGATCAGCGTTGACTTGCCGGCGTTGGGATAGCCGACAAGGCCCACATCGGCCAGCAGCTTCAGTTCCAGTCGATAGTTGCGCTCCTCACCGGGACGGCCCAGTTCGTGCTCGCGCGGAGCCTGATGGGTGCTGGTGGCGAAGTGCTGGTTGCCGCGCCCGCCGCGCCCACCCCTGGCGATGACGACCTGCTCATCGGGACGCTGGAAGTCGTGGATCAGTTCGCCCGTTTCCTGGTCGTAGAGTGATGTGCCCACTGGAACCTGGAGGGTTACGGACTCGCCGTCGAGGCCGGTGCAGTTGGAGCCCATCCCATGCTGGCCGCGCTGTCCCTTGTGCTCGGGGTTGTAGCGGAAGTGGATCAGCGTGTTATGGCGCTGCGAGGATACCATGACGACGTCGCCGCCACGGCCGCCGTCGCCGCCCGATGGTCCGCCTCGCGGGACGAATTTTTCGCGCCGAAAGGCCATGCAACCGTTGCCGCCGTCGCCGGCCTTGACACGAATTTTCGCTTCATCGATGAACATAGGGAACAGCCTGACTCGTCTTTACAAGTTCCACCGGCAATGAACTGCCGCCAACCTGCCAACTTGCTATCACCGCGAAGCGGTGGCTAACTTGCTGATTTTGTTTACAAACCGCCTCATTAAACTACCTTGTTCGTAGGCAGTCAAGGAGTGGGTGCGGCCATCAAAATAAATCGCCCGCGCTGGGTGCCCCAGGTCCCGACTTTGGGACCCAGGATAGCTTGAACTCAAGGTACGAAATCACTTGGTCAAAGACCTGGCGCGGCCAATTCCGTAACCCCGTCTTTTCAGTTTACCGAATCGGGCTTAGAATCGTTTGCAAGCTCACTTTTGGGCAATTTGTGCGCGGGGGGCTTTTACGGACTAAACGCCGCGCATTCGCCTCCATGCTGGCGTCGTCCCGGAATCTCTGGTCTCTGAATTCCGAGACCGCGCCCAGCGGTTGTGCCCCATCCGATCTTGCCGTTAGAGCGGGGCGGAGAGTGAGCTTGTCAAGCCTGTTCCCACGGTCTGCCGCGAGCGGGTCTCTCGATGGCAGAGGCAAGACAAAGTTGGACCAAGGCGCTGGCTGTGGCCGTGCTCTGCGGCTTTGCGGGCATCTCGCAGGTTGCACTCGGCCAATCGGGAGCGAGCGAGGCCGCTGGCGGCCAGGGGAGCAGCGCGCCAGGTGTGATCGCCGGCAAGCTCACCGATCTTCATTCAGCGCCGCTGGATGGTGTGACGGTGGTTGCGCGCAATGAGGCCACCGGCGCCGAGGCGAGCGCAACTACAACGAGAAATGGCAGCTACCGCTTTGGCGGGCTCGATCCTGGCGAGTACACCCTGGAAGCCGAGAGCGCGCAACTGGGCCGCGGACGTGTGGAGGGGATCTTCGTCGCTGCCGGCCACGAAGCGCGCGTGCAGACGGCGATTCAGTTCGAGCTTCCCGCGATTGAATCCGTGCAGACCGCCTTCCACCAATCTGCGCCGGTGAAGGTGACTGTCAGCCCGCCAGTGGCAGCCCGGACAAAACAGGATCTCGCTGTAAGTGGACGGATCTTGCCTGAGCCGGCTCGGGAGATGCCTGCGGCCGAAGCGCCCGAGTTGACCGCGACAATGGCTGCCGAGCCTCTGCTTTCCCATCCCTTGAGTGGGCGGCATGGGCCAGACCTGAACCGCGACCTGCCCGAGACCACTACGCCGCTGCTTGCTTCGGCACTCCCCTCCGAGCCGTTGCGGGCGCTGCTCTTGAGAGGGCACGCAATGGCCGGCACGCAGCCGGTTCCTGCGCTCGTAGCATCAATACTGACTTCGACGCTCCCTTCAGTGCCACTGCTGCTATTGCCCTTGACAGGGCGCCCCTGGCAGGAAGCCGGGCCTCCGTCCCTATTGGCCTTCGTTCAGCCGGCCGATGCAGTGGCTCCAGCCGTCACCACGAAGGTCTCCGCCAATGAGTTGCAAGCTGTGCCGGTGAGCGGGCGGCGGTGGCAGGATTTTGTACTCGATGCGCCCTCGGTCGCAACCCCGGCGGGGGGCGTGTCAACGGCCTCGGCGCGAGCCGGCGGGCAAGAGCCGATTGACAGCACGGTGGATGGCGTCAGCATCCGGCCGGCGTTTGGGGGCTCGAGCGGCTTCGGGCCTGAGTCGTCGGGACCGGGCGCGAATAGACAGGGCGGCGCCGCACAGAACGGTATGGGCCAGGCCTGGGCCGGCGGGCGTGGGCCGGCCGTGGCAGAGGCGGCAATCCGCGAGGTCGAGATGGCCGCGGGCAACGTCGAAGCCGAGGAAGCGCGCGCCGCCGGCGGGCGCATGAACGTTCAAACTCAGCGCGGCGGCAACGGTTTGCACGGCCAGGGCTTCCTCTTCGACCGCCAAAATGTTTGGGGAGCGCAGAACCCGTTTACCCAGTGGGTGAAGGAGACCGCGCCCGCCACCGGTATAACCACGCCGGTATTCACGCCGGAACCCTATTCGCCGCCGGACCACGAGACGGTCTGGGGCATCGGCGTGGGCAGCCAACTTCGTCGCGACAAGCTCTTCTGGTTTGCGGCGCTCGACAGCTATGACCGCAACGATCCGGGCGTCTCCACGGTGAAGCATCCCGACCTCTTCTTCACCCAGCCGTCGGACGATCAGATGCAGGTGCTGTGTGCGCGGCTGGAGTTGACTGAGCCGGGGCAGAGTGGCCAGCCGAAGGCATGTACCAACGCCACAGTCCAGGGATTGGCAGCTTACTCGCCGATGTTGGAGAAGCTAGCAGGGCTGTTAGGACCGGCTCCGCGCACGGCCCGTCAATGGACCGGCTTTGCACGTTTGGATTGGCAGGCCGCCGAGCGCCATCGCTTCTCGCTGGAAGGAATTGGCGCCGATTGGAACTCGCCGGGTGGCGGGCTGACCCGCGTCTCGGAGAGTTACGGAACCAACAGCTTTGGAACGAGCGCGGCCAGCGAGGAGTGGCTGCTGGGACGCTGGGAAGCCTTCCTCACCCCCAATCTGCTTCTCGTCTCTCAAGGCTCGGCTGGGCGCGGCATTCTCAGCGCGCGCGCCGAGACGCCGTCGCCGTTCGAGCAGACACTCCTTGGCGTGAATGGCTGGGGCCAGCTTCCGCAGATCGTGGTGGACAATCGTTACGGCTTCACCATCGGCAATCCCTCGCGCTTCGGAAAGGGGAGTTATCCCGACGAGCATCTCTATCAAGCACGAGAGTCGGTGGACTGGGTTAGAGGAAGCCTATTGGTAAAGGCCGGCTTCGACTTCAATCATAACTTCGATGCAACGAGTTCGTTGCGCAACCAGACCGGGACTTATTCGTATTCGCATGTAGAGAACTTCATCTCCGACGCTCTGGTCTTCGCCAAGTTCGGGCTGACCGATGCGCTCGACCCC